>Ga0134126_10001300_pt1 | contig 31699 bp, 19 predicted proteins | sample KB31752_FD_96881 | JGI IMG/M metagenome (GOLD analysis project Ga0134126, IMG submission 96881) | Terrestrial soil microbial communities with excess Nitrogen fertilizer from Kellogg Biological Station, Michigan, USA - KB3-175-2 | ecosystem: Environmental > Terrestrial > Soil > Unclassified ... | reverse complement strand
GTGACCGTGTGGCTGAATCTGCACAACAAGGCGACTCTGGATGACATGGTCAGCGAAATGTATGACGCGAGCTCGCCCAACTACCACCACTTCCTGACCAAGGATCAGTACCAGTCACAGTTTGCTCCGAGTGCGCAAGATGCGGCCCAGGTCCGCAGCTTCCTTGCTTCCCACAACCTCAAAGTCACCTCCACGGACAAGACGAATCATTTCGTCGTCGCGCAGGGACGGGTTGGCGACGCCCAGGCAGCCTTCAACGTCAAGATCAACCGCGCGATGGTGAACGGCGCCATGCACCGGGTCACCTCCTCCGAGCCTGCCGTGATCGGCAGCGCCAGCACCGTGGTCGCGGCGGTGACGGGATTGAGCGATCTGAAGTACGAGGCGTATGCGAGTCCCGCCATCGATTTGGAGAGTGGCCAGCCGTATGCCGGCGTGCCGGTCAAGGCGGCGGGCGCGAATGGCGTAACCTTCAGCGCTAACTGTCTGCGTCCGCCTGAGACGCACGTGTTCACCACCAAGGGCAGCACGCCGACGGCCACCTACACCGGCAACCGCTACGGCGCGGATATCGACAGTCCCGCCCCTAACCTGCCACCGTGCGGCTACGATGCTGCTGAGATACAGACCGCATACGGTTTCGCCTCGTCCATCAAGAACGGACTGGATGGCACCAACCAGACCATCGTCATCGTCGACGCGTTCGGCTCGAACACGATCCTGGCGGATGCTAACGCGTTCTCTTCGCAGAACGGCCTGCCGCTGCTCGACTCCACAAACTTCCAGATCTTGACGCCGAACGGGTCTGCGACCTGCACGAAGGACAACGGCTGTATCACCGGCAACTGGCAGTTCGAGACGACCCTCGACGTCGAATGGGCGCATGCCGTGGCACCCGGAGCCAACATCGTGCTGGTGCTGGCCGCTGACAACTCCTTTACCAATCTCGACCTCGCCAACCTGTTTGCGATCCAAAGTGGCCTCGGCAACCAGATCTCGAACAGCTTCGGCATTCCCGAGATCCAGCTGGTACAAGGAGGACCTTCCGAGCTGGTCGTGCAGAACGGTATTTCTGAAATTGCGGCCGCTCTGGGTATCTCGCAACAAGTCTCGACCGGAGATTCGGGGGATAACCTGGCCGTCAACCAGAAGGCTGGCATCGACTCGGTTTCGGCCCTGGCCAATGCGACCTCGCCGTTTGCGACCGCGGTCGGCGGGACCAGCACGTTCCTGGATGCAAACCACAACATCAAGCTGCAGACCGGCTGGGGCTTGAACGGGATGCGCATCGCCGAGCCGACGCCGAACCCGCCGACGATCCCACCGCTGTCCCTCGGATTCCTCGGGGGCGCCGGCGGCGGACCCAGCATGGTGTATGCACAGCCGAAGTTCCAGAAGGGACTTCCGGGCAAATTCCGGCAGACGCCTGACATCGCCATGAACGCGGATCCGGAGACCGGCAACGAGATCATTGTCACACCGACGAGTGTTCCGGGCGACCCCCAAATGGTTGAAGTGTTCGGCGGTACGAGCCTTTCCGCTCCGATGTTCACGGCCGTCTGGGCGCTCGCCAACCAAGACAATGCCATCAACGGTGGTGGACCACTCGGTCAGGCGGCGCCACTGCTCTATAAGCTCAAGGGCCACGCCATCATTGACGTCAATCTCACGAAGGCCGACATGAAGAACAACGTGACGGGTGTCATTGTCGCCCCGCCGGCGGCGCCGCAGCAGCTGACTGCGGATGAGTTGGCCGGGCCACTGGACGGCGCCAAGCAGTACGTGAGCACACTGTTCAACAGCGCCGCGTCCACCCGCTGGGACGTCTTCGCCTTCGGGACCGACACGTCGCTTTCGACCGGCCCCGGTTGGGATGACGTGACCGGACTGGGCACGCCGAACGGTGACACGTTCATCAAGGCGGTGGTCAAGGCGGCGGCGAAGAAGTAGCTCTGGCGACTTAGCGCTGATGCTTGGCGTGAGGACCCGACCGGGCGGACCGGCCGGGTCCTTGCGCGTGGAGAGAGCCTGCCCTACTCCATCAGGCCATGTATGGTCGTGTTGGCAATGCCTTGGCCGACGAGGTGTGTCCGATCGCCGGCCTTCAGACTCTTGAATGGCAATAGACGCGCCGCGAGAGGCTTTTTCCACTTCCAGGCCAGTGAAGCCACATCACCGTAGATGCGCGACAGTTGATCGACGGTCACGTTTCCCGGCAGCGGGATCGTGTCGAGACCCGTACCACAGACGGCAGAATACGCGAGCAAATTATCAATATTGACGGCGCCCTGCGACCAACGCAGCGAAAGCTCCGGGTCCTCCATCACCGGCATCATCAGACCTGAGTAGCCAATTTGCTGCACCGGAACCGCCTTGACGGCAGTAGTGATGACCAGCGCCGCGGTCATGGTTCCACTGGATCCAAATGGAGTACCAGTGTACTTCTCGATCGCGGCGCCGATCGATACACCGGGGCGTGGAGCGGGGGTCGGATCGACGCCCATGAAGCTCCATCCATTCGACGCGGCCACCCGGCGGCCGACAGCCTCGGCGACTTTGGCATGGACCGTCAGCTGCTTGGTCAATTCCGCGACGGAGGCATCAAACTCGCCATGAGTGCGGGAGAAAACCTCCTGGACGACATTGGCCCCCTCGAAGCCGATCGAGAGCTGTCTGCCCTGGCCGAGGTGATAGGCCGCAGGAAAAAACGGCCCATAGGGCTTCACCATCGCACTCGCGGTAAAGTTGAGATTACCAGAACCTTCACCGTGCACGCTGTGATCGGCCACATAGCGTACGAGGCCGGCGGTCTCGTGAATGACCTTCCAATGAATCCCATCGTCACCGGCGATAATGGCACTGGCTTGAATGTGAGGCAGAACTGCAAGCGCTTCAGCAAGCAACTGCATCATGTGAGGATCGTCTGCATCGCGCAGCATCGCCGGTCCAACGTTCGCTGAAAACTCCTTCTGCGCCGCCAACTGGTCCAGTTCCTTCAAGAATGCAAGAGCATTGGCATCCGACAGCCCGGCAACCAGTTCGGGGAATGGTTGCGTGACAATGCGGACCGTCTGCACCTCGTATCCCTCCTTGACGAGCCCCTCTTTCGCCTGCTGTAGGACAGCGAGGGTGTGATTGACGTCCCGGACGAGGTTGGCACGATCGACACGCAAGAATGCGGTGATGGCCCGAACTCGCGGCTTCGTATACTCCTGAGCGCAGGCCGTGCCTGTCGTGACGAGGGCAAACAGCGCACTCCATAGTAGGAGTCGTCGAATGTAGCTCATGTAACAAACTCACCATTTCGCGTTATGCAATGACTTCAAGAACCTGCTTCAAGGCGCGCCGGGACTCCTGCGCCGCATTTCCCCAACTTTGCCGCCCCGCCAGCTCACTGTGACCGAACGCAACACGCCCATAACGCTCGCGGATGACTTCCAACGGCGCGGGACTGCCGGCCGTGCCAAAGTGAAATCCGGGCTGCGGCGCGAAATACGCGTGGCCCCAGCGATTGAAGACGATACCCGCAATATCATGCTTGGCATCGAATCCCGCCGGACCCAACATCACCTGCAACTGTTTGCGAACCTGCAGCTCGAAATCCGCATAGCTCGTGTTGAACAACTTGACGCGGCCGCTGGAGGTTTGAGCGGCGATCGGCACGCCCGGCTGCGGATAGGCCACATAGAGCGTCAGCATCACGGGCTTGGAAGGATCGAGCGGCATGGTGGCGCCGTCGATCTTCATCGGCTGGCGAATATTGGTGAAAAAACCGAAGCCCTCAAACCAACGGGCCGCGGTGATCCCGAGTTTTTCGAACGACTTCCAATTCCGCAACGCAACGTTGGCCACGAGAATGGGCGCGTGATGAAACTGGGCGTATGCAGCCACGTAGGGTGGTGGCAGATCACGCACTATATGACGGGCAATCCAGCCTCCGGCCGCCACAATCACCGCATGGGAGCGGACGCGCCTCAATTCGCCACCCACGGCGTACGTTACGTTCACGCTCTTGGATGTCTCGGGCGCCCCCTCGTGTTGCACGGCCACGACGGTGGCGCCCAGACGTACTCTCGTGTGCTGTGGGCGGTCGAGGGCGGCAAAATTGATTGGCGCATAGAGCACGTCCGCAAACGAACGCGAGCCCGTAATCGACTCCGGCAGCAAGGCTTTGACAATATGGCGGAAGATAGCTGTGTTACCGCCCGGAAAGGAGAACGAGTCGTCCGCACCAGAATGTTGAACCGTACCGGGTAGGCCCTTTACTGCATACGCCGAAACCGCGTCGGAACTGACTCCGTAGTTTCCGGTGGCAATGAGTGGATCTGACAGGCGAAAAACGTCTCTCGACAAGCCGAGCTCACGAACGACCAGATCGCCATACGACATCGAGTCGAGCCAGCGGTCGGTAGCGGCGGCATCACCGTGTGTGAGTACGGGGGCATGCCTCTTCCACTGGACCCAGCTGCGACGGGCCTCCGCTGAGAGCGGCGCTCGCCGCAGGTCATCAGACCACGGATTGGTCACCCAACCTTGTTTCGAGGCAAAAGGCTTGTCGAAGAAGTAGCCCAACGTGGCAGCATTGTCGTCCATATAGATCGGAGCGAAGTTATCGCGCGCGAATTTCAGGGAGGCCGCCGAACCGGTGGCTGCCGCGAAATCGAGCGAACGGGGCATGCCGATCTCGTCCCAGAGCCCTGAGACATGCGCGTACCGGTTGTTAGGCTCCGGCAGGATGGCATCATTCGATCCCTGCGGACCGGTAAGGATGACGCCGTCCACCTGCATCTGATTCTGCTTGGCTTCACCCCCGAACACGGGATGATTCTCGAGTATCAGGCAACGTCCGTTGGGACGGGCCTTGTGAAATTCGTAGGCGGCAATGAAGCCTGCGAACCCGCCACCGACAATGACCAGATCGTAGAGATCGTCGACCACCACAGCGGAGGCAATTCTCGATTCGTAAATCCCGTCGCGAACGCCATGGGCTGCATTGACGACGGAGGCGATATTCCCATTCGAACGCGCGTAATCACCTATCCCCGCATAGCCGTTCCACTGCGACGTCAGACCTTGCGCGTGGGCGGGTGCCGCTGCTCCCAGCAGCATGGCTCCCGATCCGATCAGGGTCGTCCCGATGAAATCCCGGCGCGTGATCCGAGCGCCCATTCCAAGCGCCTGCGCTTCGTTTGAGTCCGGCGGTTGTGTGCTCATATCAATTCTCGATGCTGGAAAGAAAACGCGGCGGCGTTCGCGCCCGCGTGACCGCCTCGAATCCGGAGGCGAGCTTGATCAGCGTCGGCTCACTGAATGCGGCGCCATAAAAAGACAGTCCGACCGGCAATCCACGGAAGAGCCCGGCAGGCACGGTGATGTGTGGATAGCCGGCGATCGCTGCGGGCGAGGCACAATTGACGATGTCCGAATCCCCATTCACCGGATCGATGAGCCACGCCGGGCCGGATGTCAGAGTCACAATGGCATCGAGCCTGTGTCGAGTCAGCATGGCATCGATGCCGTTGTTGCGCATCGCGCTGAGACAGGCCGCGCGCGCCCTCTTGTAAACGTCGTCCGTCAGTGCACCCCTCGCCTGCGCCTGCCGCAATCGCTCTTGATCGAAGAGCGGCATTTCGCGCGCCTTATGAGCTTGGTTGAACTCGATCAGCGCGGCGAGCGATCGGACCGGGAAGGAAGCCGGCAGCCGCTGCAAGTACGTGTTGATGTCCGACTTGAATTCGTACAGCCACACCTCGAGCTCGAGTCCTTCTGTGCCGGACATTGCCTGCCTGGGCGGATCCGCAGGGTCAACGATGATGGCGCCGGCATTCCTGAGCGTCGCGATGCACGTATCCAGGTAGGCGTTGAGCGGTGCATTGTCGGCGTAGAATTTGCGCGCGATCCCCAACCTTGCGCCCCTCAAGCCCTGGGGATCGACGGAGCGTGCATAGTCGGTCCCAGAGCGCTCCGCCATTACGCTCAACATGACTGCGGCATCGCGAACGCTGCGAGCCATCGGCCCTGCGGTGTCCTGACTTCGCGAAATCGGAATGATGCCCTGGCGGCTGACAAGGCCCAATGTCGGTTTGATGCCCACAACACCGTTGATCGAAGCGGGGCTGACGATGGAACCGTCAGTTTCCGTGCCTACCGCAAGTGCGCACAGGTTCGCCGCGACCGCCACCGCGGAACCCGAGCTCGAGCCCGACGGCGTGCGATCGATCGCATAGGGGTTGCGGCACTGGCCGCCTCGAGCACTCCAGCCGCTGGAGGCGCGCGTCGAGCGAAAATTGGCCCACTCGCTCAAGTTCGCCTTCCCGAGTATCACAGCTCCCGCTGCGCGAAGACGTTCGACCAACGGGGCATCCGTGGGGGCATACCAACCCTCCAGAGCCAGCGACCCGGCGGTCGTCATCATGTGATCGGCCGTCTCTACATTGTCCTTGATCAGGATGGGTACGCCGTGCAGGCGCCCACGCGGACCGCGGGATCGGCGTTCCTTATCGAGCGCGGCGGCGATCTCAAGCGCTCGGGGATTGGTTTCAATGACCGATCTCAAGCGGGGACCGTTCCGATCCAACCGGTCGATCCTCGCCAGGTAGGTCTGGGTGAGCTCATAGGAGCTCGAGCGCCCACCCGCAATATCCGCGAGTGATAGTTCTTCAACAGAGCCGGAATTCGGCGCGGCAGCTTCTATCGTTGTGGTGGCTGCCGCCGCCGCGGCCAGCACAAATTCTCGCCTGTCCATTTAGTGAGTCGAATCGACAAACGCGTCGAGATCGCGCTTCACCTTCTCCAACGAGGGGGTGTTCACATACATCATGTGACCCGCTTCGTAGTACTTGATCTGCACTCGCGCCGCCGCCTCCTTAGGCACGCCCAGATGCGAAACCAGGTATTCAGCCACCGTGAACGGCGAGCCCAGATCGAAATAGCCGCTGAGCACCAGCACTCTCAGGTTGGCTTCCTGCACCAGCGCCTGGGCCAGGTCGACTCCCGAGTTGACGATCGGCTGACTCTCGTAGGAACCGCCATACAAGTTGCCCCCGGGCTTATGTCTGAAGTCCCAATGATCGCCAATCCACGCATTGGTCGTCTGGTAGTTCCGCCCGCTACCGAATTTGAGATCCTCACGGAGATAGTCCTGCAGCGCCGCCGAGTAAATGGGATCGATGGCCGCGAGCGCCGGATCATAGTCCGCGTTCTTCTGTAGCGGATCCAAGGCGAGTCCGAGAAACCGACCGTCGAGTCGGCTCACTAGTTGATGCCGGCTCTTGAAAAGCTCGTGGGCGAAGGCGAATTCCGAGACTCGAAGATTCGCCGCCTTCACGTATTCGGCCGATAGGCCGGTGTACTTGTGAATCTGCTCCGCAACCGCATCCCGCTCATCGTCGGGCAAAGCGTCCCCCTTCAACAGTGCCGCGGTAAAGGGACCTGCTGCGAATCGGCGCACCTCTGCGAGGAACGGCACCAGGTCGGGCGGCTGCCCGGCAACCAGGTGGTGATACCAGGCAACCGCCGCAAAGCCGGGCAGGAAAACCGGATAAGGGCGCTCGTTGCCGGGCAAACCCGAGGAGACGAGCTCCATATCCGTCGCCATGGAAACCAGTACCAGTCCGTTGAATATCAGCGAGTGTTGGGCACGAGCATAATTGACCAACGCGGCCGCACGCGTGGTACCGTAACTCTCGCCGAGCAGATACTTCGGGGACGTCCAGCGATTGTGGTCGCTCAGATACTGTGTGATAAAACGGGTGACCGAATCGACGTCCGCGTCAACGTTCGTGAAATCCCGATCTTTCTTATCGCAAACGGCATGACTGAACCCGGTGCCGACAGGATCGATCATGACAACATCGGTCTTGTCGAGCAGGCTGAATTCGTTATCGACCGTCTTGTAGCCAGGCGGCGCAGCGGTACCCGGATCGGCAATCAGCACACGCCTCGGGCCCAGCAGCCCCATATGGAGCAACATCGATGAAGATCCCGGCCCGCCATTGAATGCGAACAACACGGGCCTCTGCTGCGTTCCGCCTTTCGGCACGTGCCGCGTGTAGGCCACGTAACCGATGTTGGCCATCGGATTACCCTCATCGTCGAGAATGACCAGCGTCCCGGCAGTGGCCGTATAATCAAAGCTCTTGCCACCTGCCGCGAGGTGGTGGTCCGTAACCGAAGACTGCGTTTGCGGTTCCCGTCCCTGGTCCTCCTGCTTGCCGCAAGCGCGAGCTGCGCTCCACACATCCAACAGACTCAAAAGGCAGACAGTGATGATCACTTGCTTCATAACGACCCCAACCGATACCGATCGAACCATGCGAGGATTGCGCTGACCTTGGCCGCAGACTGCGATGGACGAGCGGTCAGGCTGTAATGCGAGGCACCCGGGACCTCCACGAGCGCGGTCGGGACGCCACGAAGCTGCAGCGCTTCGTAGTACTGTTCCGACTCACTCACCGGTGTGCGGTAATCCTCGCTGCCGACCACTACCAACGTCGGTGTAGTAACATTACCTACCAGCGACAAAGGCGAATGCTTCCAATAGACCTCGGGGTCTTGCCAGGGCATCTTGCCAAACCAGTGCATTGGAACGGTGGTTGACTCGTCCGTCGTCAGCAGGTAGCTGACATAGTTGATCACGGGCTTCTGGGTCGCAGCCGCCCGGAACCGGTGAGTTTTCCCCACTATCCACGCGGTCAACAACCCGCCCCCCGATCCGCCAGTCACGAACAGCTGATTCGAGTCCACCGAACCCTTGGCGATTGCCGCGTCGACAGCACTCATGAGGTCGTCGTAGTCTGGGCCGGGGTAATTGCCTTGTATCAAGTTGGCGAACTCTTCGCCGTAGGAGGTCGAGCCCCGGGGGTTTGTGTACAAGACCATGTACCCTGCCGCGGCATAAAGCTGATAGTCGGTCGCGAAATAGGAGCCGTAGCACCCATACGGCCCGCCGTGAATTTCCAGGATGAGAGGGTATTTCTTGCCCGGGTCAAAATCCGGCGGAGTCACGAGCCACGCATCGATCGGCCTCTGGTCGAGAGACGATCGAACGGTCAGATGACGCGTTTGCGCGAGAGTCTTACCTGCCAACAAGCTCTTGTTGAGCTGCGTCAGGCGTGTAACTCGGGTACCGCGGGCGATGGACAGGTCAACGGGCGAATCACTCGATCCACTGGTAAAGGCCACAACGCCGTTGGAGGCGACGCTGAACGCGCCACCGAGTGTATAGGGGCGATCCAGCTGCGAGCCACCGAGCCCGGCGACTACAGGCTGCACGCTTCCATCCAAACTCAGCCGGGCGACTTTCGTGATCGCCGCATCAGTGTACTGAATGAAGAGACTGCGACCATCGGCAGCCCACTGGAGGTCACTAACCGATCTGTCCAGCGAATCGGTGATCGAGTGATCGTTGCTGCCGTCACGATCCATGACGTACACGTGGGCATCCTGATACCCCAGCATGTGATCATCGTAACCGAGGTAGGCGATCTTCTTGCCATCCGGGGAAATCCGCGGAGTCGTCTCGGGACCCGCCCGATGAGTCAGCTGAGTCAGCTTCGTATCGGACACCGACACTTGATAGATCTGCGAAGTACTCATATCGCGTTGCCAGCCTTCGGAGCGGTTACCGCTGAGCAACAAGTAACGCCCGTCGGACGTCCACGCAATCGGACCGTGCTCGTCGAATGCGCCAAAGGTCAGCTGCCGGAGCGCGCCACCGTCTGCTGGGACGACAAAGGCATGCGAATAGCCGGGCTGCAGATAGCCCTCTGTATCTCTACGATACGTGAGATCGGTAATGACGGTCAGCGGCGCGGCCCACTTGGCGTTCTCAGGTTTGGGAGGAGCGGTTCCGAGAGTGCGCTTCTCCCCCTCCGGCTTTCTCATGATGAAAGCAATGGCTCGGCCGTCGGGCGACCACTGCAGGTCTTCTGGTGCAGCAGCCAGATCTGCGATGCGCCCCGACTGACCGCTCTGCATCCAGCGGACGAACAACCCAGATCGGTCACCCTCGCTCACTATGTACGCGAGCCGCCTTCCATCCGGCGACCAGCGCGGCGCACTTACCGACGAAGTTCCGGTGTCCAGCGGATGCTGTGCGCCAGTGTCCGTGTCGACCAGCCAGATCGAGTGTTGGGCGCGGTCGGTCATGATGTCGTAGCGCTCACGCACATACGCGACGGCTCCGCCATCCGGACGGATTTGGGGATCTGTGACCCGTTGCAAGCCGAACAGATCCTTACCCTCGAAGAGGCGAGACGGAGCTTCGGCGGGGGCGGCTACCGCGAGGTGCGCCATCAGGAGAATCAACACAATGGATAGGGTGCGCAAGGAGACTCCTAGGGTCGATAACGGGCTGAGAGCCAGGCTAATGAGCCTTGAGTAGTGCGATAGCCTCCTCCAGACGCTCCCTGTACGCATTCAACGCCTCAGCCGTGAAGTGAACATAGGCAGCAGCGTCCGCCGAGCTCTGTTCCTCGATCGCCTCCGTGATGCCTGGTAATGTTTTCGTCTCGTAGCCGGTATACCGGCCGGGGGCGTAGATCAGATTCTTGAACCACGGGCGCCCGGGTAGTCCCTGGGTCGGCGCCAATGTTTCGTCAATTGTCAGCATCAAATGCCGCAAGCGCGCGCGAGCCACCGCATCCAAAGAAGCCGCGCGCTTCGTAAATGTCGCGTCGTAACTTTTGGCGCTGACTTCGAGCCGATTTACCGCGTCGTCCAAAGCTGTAAAGTCAATCGGCGGCATCGCCGGTGCTACCGGCGGATTGCCGCTCTGCAAGTTTGAATCGGCAGCAAGCCGAAACGCATTGCTCGCGAGCATGCGAGCTTGAGTGGCCGAGGCACTGTGTTGGTCAGCCTCGAGCTGCTTCGCAGCACCCAGATAGCGGCGGACAGCCTCGGCGAAATTTGTCGCTCGCTGGGGTGGCAAGTCCGCATCCGCCGTGCGCAGGATCACTCTACCGACGAACTTCGCGAGCACCGCACTGTAGGCAAACCCTGGGTCACCAAAGCGATCGTAGTGTTCGAACGTATCGTAGCGGGAGTGATAGACCCCGCGGCTACCCCCGCCCTCCTCGCCAAACTCAACGTTGAGAGCCGGTACTCCCAAATGCTCAAGGTAGGCGGAAAAGTCGGAACCTGATCCCAGCGCTTGGATTGGAAAGTCATGGCGCGCATCGATGGCAAGCGTAGCGTTTGCTTTCGCCTCCTGGCTGACACCCTTTGCTGCACCATCCACCTCCATCTTGGCGCGTAGACGTTGCCCGACGGAGACCTGCGTTTCGGGATCCGTCACATCATTTGCCACCTCGTTCAGGAGATGCTCGAGGTCGGGACTGCCGCCGGCGGACAGGAACCCGCGGTCATTGTTGTCAGAGTTGACGTACATCACCGCCTTTTGTTTGAGCTCGGCGGCGTGAGCGCTGGCCCATTCCGTGGAGCCCATCAATCCGGCTTCTTCACCATCCCAGCTCAGATAGACCAGAGTCCGTCGAGGATGCCAGCCGCCACGCGCCAGCCGACCAATTGCCTTGGCCTCTTCCAGCAACACCACCTGGCCCGACAAAGGATCTTCGGCCCCGAACACCCAGGCGTCTCGATGATTGCCCCTTAGAACCCATTCGTCCGGTTGTGAGCTGCCCCGGATCATGGCGACGACGTCATAGAGCGTCTTCGTACCCCAAGCCGATTTGACCCGAAGGTGCACGGGCACCTGGCTCGGGCCGGCGCGGTAGGTCAGCGGCAGGGCCCCACGCCATTGCTTGGGCACGACCGGACCGGAGAAAGTCTTCAGAAGCACCTGCGCGTCCTCGTACGAGACGGGCAAGGCCGGAATTTTCATGATGACTGGGGATTCGCTGAGGGTCAGCCGCTTGCCAGTGGCGCTGCCGTCAGGCTTCAATGGATCACCCACCCAACGGGTGATGTCCAGAACCGTACCCCTCTGGATGCCTTGCGATGGGCGCGCTGGTCCACCTGGGTAGACGCTCTCCACAGCGTAGCCATCCTCGGCTGGATCGGAGTAAATCAAACAGCCCACCGCGCCGTGATCCTGTGCCAACCGCAGGATCAATCCACGGAATCCCCCGCCATAACGGGCCAGCACGATCCTGCCTTCAACCGAGATGCCTGACCGTTGCAACCAGGCATAGTCCTCCTGCAGGCCATGATTGACGTACACCACAGGGGCCGTAACGTCACCATCCCCCTGATAGGCCAGATACGCCGGCAACGCGGGTTGCGAGGCCGTGGCGCTGGTATCGCCGGCGATGGGAGGCTCCTGAAGGGTGAAACGATACGTCGGAGCGCTCAATATCTCGACGCCCGCCTCGATCGGAGTTGGATAGAGCACGTCGAACGTCTCGATGTGGGCATCCCAACCAAATTTCCGAAATTGAGCCAACTCCCATTCCGCGTTCGCCTTGTCATGCGGCGAGCCGACTTGATTGGGCTCGGAGGACATCTGCCGCAACCATCGGCGCATTTCATCACGGTCGATCGATGAGTCGAACTCCCGCTCCAGATTCGCATGCGAGGCTGCGGGCAAGCCCGGACTGTGGGCTTGCAGTGACGCCCCAACAGGTGCCAGCGTTAGTGCGCAGATCGTCATACATAGACGGTATGTCGCGAATTGCATCAACGCTTCTAACTCTGTGGCATCCGCACCAGGCCAACGCCCTCGGAAATGTCAACCTTGGTGCCGAACGCCGCCGACAACTCTTTCAACCTTTCCAGGATCGCCCGACCGTGCTCGTTCGCCGCGATACTGGGCATCCCGCTCCGGTCACCGCCATTGGGGTATATCTCGATCGGATATAACTTGATCATCTGCAGCCGATGAGCACGGAAGACGCAGACCGGAACGATACTTTCGTCCCAGGCGTCGGGCACAATGAGCTCCTCGCCGGCCGGCGTGTGAAGAATCCTGCGACCGCCGAAGTCAAGAAACAGGCTGCCCAGTCCGTAGAAAATAGGCTTCCCCTTATAGATCTCGATTCCGCCGATGACATGAGGCCCATGCCGCATCACGACATCGCCGCCGTGATCCACCACGGCGTGGAACAACTCGACCTCAAAGCCGGCGGGTCGCGGATCGTTGGGACTAGGGGCCTCGTTCGCCTTATGCAACACCATGGGTTGAAAAGGCATTGGGGGTGGCTTGTCGTCATCACCCGCGGTCTCATGCGCATGAATGGAAAAGAGCACGACATCCGCTCGGGTCTTGGCTTCATCGATCGCGCCCAATAGGGCGTCTTCGTCGGAACGCTGCATGATCCAGCGGCTCCCGATGCTCTTGTCCTGCGCGAACAGCTGGTCGCTGATGCGAATCGCTGAGCCTTCGCTGAGTGCCAAGGGACCTGCTGCCTCGCGCAAAGAAGCAAAGAGCCCTGGCGGCAGGAGCCTGACTTCCTGCGCGTGAAGAGCACTGATCCCCGGTCTGGGTCTCGTAGTGATCTCGTGTCGTACGATTGAGGAGCTGGCGACCGACATCGGCGGAAAGGTCGATGCCGTCGCCACCAACGCAACCACTCCATGGCGAGTGGAGAGGTAAGCGGGAGCACGCGCCGCGCTCGCGCTCACCCCCGCACCGGCAGACACGATACCCGCTCGATTGAGGTTTTCCAGGGTTTGCAGCAGTCCTTCGACTCCCCAGTCGGTCGCGTGATTGTTGGCCTTGGAGACCAAGGTAACCCCCATGTCCCGCACCTCTCGAGCGTACGAAGGCGGTTGCACCGGCTCACCGCCGCCATTCTCCGGCGCCGCATAGCCGGAGAAGTTCCATAGATCGAAGATGGCGCCTTCCTGGTTCGCAAAACCGACATCCGCATTGCGGAACAGCTCCGCGACCTTGGCGAACTCAGCATCCCCCAGCCGGTTCATGGGATGGGAAGGTCCGATCAGGTCGCCCGCAATGGCCACCGTAATGTCCTCTTGCGCGTGCCCTGGCTCTGCCGCCTGAGCGGCTAATACACTGGACAGCAGTGTCAACGCGAACACAGTTGGGTATCGACGGTTCATCCGGCTCGCTCCTTCAGAACCGCGCGATCAGCGACAATCCAATGGTGCGCGGTTGTATATATTGGAATGCAAACACCGGAGTGGTTCCCAATCCGCCGCCGCTGACGCCGCGTCTGTCGGCGAGGTTATTGACGTAGAGGTTCGCGGTGTACTCTCCGTAGTTCACACCGGCGTTTACGTCGGTTCGCACGTAGCCCGGGTAATTTTGCCGCGGAGTACTGTCGCCCAAAAAGGCACCCATCCGATCGCCGACATAACTCACAGCGCCACCCGCAAAGCCGGTGAGACTGTCCGTGATCCGAAACTCCTGCTTGAGCGAAATGTTGCCCGACCAGCGAGTCCCGAACGGTAACCGGCTGCCAGCGGGGCCGTACGCCGTGCTATCCGCCCCCAGAGACTCAGTAAGCACCGCCTCGTCATAAGTGATCCAACTGGCGATGCTGAGTCCGGGCAGTGGTCTGGCTTCGACCGCAAGCTCGACGCCTTCGCTCTTGGCGCCGCCGCCATTTGCCCCGTAACCGGTTGAATCCACAGGGTCCACCAACGTCAGCTGGATGCCCTTCCAATCGATGTAGTACACCGACGCGTCATAGGACAGGGTGTGATTCAACACATCGCCCTTGACGCCAATCTCGTAGTTCTTCGTCTTGTCAGGATCCTGCACCGCCGGGATGTTCGGCTGCGTCAGATGCTGGATGTTGAAACCCTGTCCCGCGCGAAATCCCGATGCGAACCGCGCGTACACCATGAGGTCTGGTGACACCTTGTACTGCGGGGTCAGAAGATACGTGAAAACATTGGTCGTCGAGTTGGGCGTCTGCGTTTCCAAGGTAGGTCCGAAGAGGAGTCCTCCTTGGATCGCCGGCGCATTTTGTTGTTGTTCGATGCGGCTCTCGCGCCCGCCCAGCTGAACATCGAAACGATCCGTAAGGTGAACCGTGAAGTCGGTGAATACGGCCGATTCAATATAGGTATTCGGGGACGCATCGAATCCCATGCTTCCGACTACGGCGCCCGTGTCGGGATTGACCACCGGCAGGCTCTGCTTGCCAGGGTAATTCTCGTGAGTGTAGAAGGCCCCCACCAGCCAATCGAGTTTCGACCCGAGCGGCATGGATGCACGAATCTCCTGCGTAAACTTCTCGTCCTTGCCGTAGGTCAGGAGCGCCACCCCGGTAACCCCGAACGCCGACTGTGCCAGGCTGGGCGCGACGAAGCTGAAGTCCTGCGAGTTGTACCATTTATCGGCGGTGTAGCCGCTGACCGAAACCAGATCGACAATCCCCACCTTAGCCTTCACGATGGCACTATAGGTTTGCACCTTTTGCTCGTAGCCTCCAGTGCCTCGCAGGTAGTTCTGTTGCAATCCCGACAATCCGTTGGTTTGCGGGTAGCCAGTCGTTGGCACATCGATGTCATTCTGGCCGTCTCCCTTGTAATCCTGATACAGGGCACTGAACTTCGCGGACAGGTTGTCGGAAGGGCGCCAAAGCACTGACAGCCGTCCCCCGCTGACATGATCCTCATTGACCCCGTCTTTGCCGAGTACCGGATTGTCGATATAGCCGGGGTCTTGACGAGTAAAGGCGCTGGCACGCATCGCCACAGTGTCGCTCAGCGGAATGTTGGCCGAACCGCGAAAGCTATATCCGAGCTCGGCGCCGTTATGAATGGTGCTGGTACCCGCCTCGACACGACCGCTCACCGCGGTGGTCGACGGATCGACGGTTACATACTTGATCAGTCCGCCCATGCTACTGGCGCCATAGAGCGTGCCCTGCGGTCCGCGAAGCACCTCCACCCGTGCCAGATCGCTGGGATCCAGATCGGGCTGCACATTGCCGTAAACGCTGGCCAGACCACTGTAGGTCGGCACATCGTCGACGGTGATCGAGACAGTCGCCGGGGTATAAGCGCCCGAGCTGATTCCCCGAATGGAGATCATGGTCAGACCGCCATTGCCCACCGGAGTCACATTGAGTCCAGGGACCGCCGAGAAGTAATCTTGAAGGCGAGTCTGATTATTCTCAACCAGAGCGTCGGTACTGATGGTGCTCACCGGCACGGGTACGTCCTGAAGCCGCTCTTCGCGCTTCTGCGCGGTAACGAGCACTTCTTCCAGGCCGGCGTCGGAGCTCTTCGTTTGATCCGGCGCTGAATCCGACGCGGCCTGGGCGGACAGCGATATCGCGGACGCGACCGCCATCGCCACCAATGAGGAACGAACGGTCAGGCTTTTCAACATCGAGCATCCCCCAATCGATTTTCGTAATCGTTCAACCGGTAGACGCTCGGACTGTCCGCATCCCTCCAAAAATCACGCGCGCAGCTCAGGTGTCCAGAACCGAGGCATGGAACAACTCCTCGGGGGTCAGTGCGTGCGCAAGCAGCCGCTGGTCCACCATGTCCTCCATGAAGCGACTCAGGTTCAAACGATTCAGCCCAACTCCGCTGCTCCAGGGATCCTCGCCAAGAATCACTTTCTGACGCTCGTAAGCCAGTCGTGTGAACACCGGCAAGCCGAAAGCGGGGTCCTGGTAGGAGTCCTCCGTCAGCGCCCTCGCCTCATTCCACGTCCGCATGAGCACCGCGGGCAGCTCGGGCTCGCGCTGCACAACCGAGTTTTGAATGGCAAGCAGGTGCATGATCGGCAGGTACCGGTGGCGCCGGAAATAGCGCTCACATTCCTCCTGCGTGTCCACGAACAATCGCCGTATGCCGTGCCGGCCGGAAAGCGCTTCTTGGGGTGGATGCGGATGAACGAGTGCCGCGGCATTGCCTTCCAACAGCATTTTTGTAGGATCCGCGTCCGGCGGTAGCTGCGTGAGCGGCAGTCCTGGCGAGGGTATCTGCTCCTTCCATAAGGTCAGCCATTTCAGGTCGCGCCAGTCGACCCCGTATTCTCGACGCAGATCGCCCTTTGCCAACACGGACATCGTGACCTGAAAGCCGAGTGCGATAACTGGTTTGCCGATGAGATCCCGTGGATGCTGCAGACGGGAGCTCGCGGCGACGAACCATTGCGGCTGACTGAACAGGCGCCGTGGAAATATTGGAACGGCCGTGAATGGAGCGCCCCGAGAACGAGCCATGATGTACGACGATAGCGAGACTTCCGCCACATCGAACTCCCGATCCCGGAACATACGCCCATGCCGGTCAACACCATGACGACGCGGCGGAAACATACCGACCTCAAGCGGCACCAGCTCAATGGGCTCCGAGGCCCCCACCTGCCCCAGGAAGAACGGCATGTGGCGGTCATACCGATCGAGAGCAATCGTCACGCGCGGCCGCGTCATGAATGGACTGACTTGTGATTCTCGACCTCGAGAGCTATGCGGGCCTCCGCAATGACCGTCGGCTCGATCCACTCCTCCACCGCCACGGCGCCTTCGAGCGCACCCGATGAGCGTAGGAACCCAACTCGCTTCTCAATGGCGCTCCGGTCGAGCTGCGAGCAGCTCAGGCGGCTCCAGCCGACGAAGTCGATTTCACGACGTTGCAAAGACTCTGGAGTCAGGCCGATGTCCCGGGCAACGAGGGCCGGAACGTCGTCACGATGCGCGGCCGCCCACCTTTCGGCACGCAGGAGGCATGTAAGAAGGCTAACGACCACCGCACGGTGGTCGCGCAAAAGCGGCCCACTTACCACCAGACCGCGCAGCTCGCCTCGCGCGATGAGCGCATCGTCGTTACGGCTCGAGTAAATTTCGCGCAATCCGGTCATGTCTGCGGGTCGCACTATCGTGACCGCGGCATCCACCTCACCGCGGCGCAGCTGATCCACAAACGTCTCCCCGACAGTCTCGAAGAAAATCCGCGGTTCGGGGGGAGCGTCGCGCAGCTTACGCCGCTCGAAGAGTGTATCGACACAGCGAACGTCCCGAAGTGTGAGGCCCACCTTGAGCAAGGCTGTCAAGTAGGGCTTCAGATAGACCTGTCGATCCATGTCGAACCGCGGCCCTGCGATTTTGGGCAGCGCAATCCGACAGCCCCGCAGGTCGGCGGCTGTGCGGATGTCCGTGCCGGCTCGCACCAGAATGCGATCTCCCGACTCACACGCGGAGAACGCCACCGCGTGCGCGTCCGAACCGCGCGAACGGGCGTACAGCGACCTGGAACTCGCAGCATGTCGCATCCAATAGCGATCATCGCGATGATCGTAGTCACCGAACTCGATCTTGACGCTCGGCTCATCGTGGCGAGCCGCCTCGGTCTGCAGGTAACCCAGTTGCGCGGCCAGACTGGAGGGCGTTGGAACCATCCGACAGCGCGAGTAATGAATGATCTGCATGGCTCGTAGAGCTCAACTGCGCAGTTGCGGCAGTTGGGCCGGAGTGAAGTAAGTCAGCGCTTGCGGATTGGCGAGCGCGTTGAGATTCGTCACCTCACGTCCGTTGACGGCATTGTGGACAGCGGCCTCGGAGACTTTTCCGGTGACCGTAATCGGAATATCGGGCACCGCGATGATCCTGGCGGGCACGTGCCGAGGTGAAAGATTGTCGCGGATGATGACTCGAATCGATTGCGCCAGCGTCTCATCCCACGCGGCATCCGGCTGCAGTTTCACAAAAAGTATGACGCGCGAGTCCCCTTCCCAAGCTTGCGCAACGGCGACGCACTCAGCCACTTGTGGAACGCGGCTGACCTGCTGATACAACTCCGCGGGGCCGATGCGAACCCCACGCGCGTTCAGTGTAGAGTCGCTCCTTCCATGAATGATGACTCCGTTTCGCTCAGTAATCTCGGCCCAGTCGCCATGCCGCCAGACACCCGTAAAGTGGCTGAAGTACGCGTTGCGATAGCGACTGCCGTCCGGATCGTTCCAGTAACTCACCGGCATGGAGGGAAACGCGCCGGTCACCACCAGCTCGCCGGGTGCACCCCGCAGCGGGTGCGCGTGCTCGTCTAAGGTCTCCACCTTCATTCCCAGGGCCAGCGCCTGAATCTCACCCGCCCAGATGGGGCCGATAGGATGACCGGACACCAGGGATCCGCAGGAGTCGGTCCCACCGGAGGGTGAGACCAGATGAACGTCCCGCTTCACATGCTCATAAACGTAGCGATAGCCTTCGGCGTTGAAAACCGAACCACTGCAAAGCAGAGTGCGCAGCGCGCCGAGATCGTGCTCCTTGTGCGGCTCGAATCCCTCTTTGGCCAGTGTCTCCACATAACGCACGGGCCAGCGAACCAACGTCACCCGTTCGTCTGCGGCTTGCCGGACGAGCTGATCGCGATGAGGAAAGAATGGAGAGCCGTCGTATAGAACTACAGTGGCGCCACATCCGAGCGCGACCAGCATGATATTCCAGACGACCCAACCGGACGCGCATGACATGTAGACGCGGTCACCCGCCTTCACGTCAAATTGCAGCGCATGCGACTTCAGGTTCTCCAGCAGTACACCGCCGGCAGAATGCAAAATGCACTTGGGCGCACCGCTGGTGCCAGAGCTGAACAGGACGAATGCCGGATGGTCGAACGGCAAGCTCTCGAACTCGATCTGTCGGGGCGAGAACGACGCGAGTGCGTTCTCCCATATCACAGCCCCCGGGATCGACTCGATCGCGGGGATCGCGTCGGACAGCGGAACCACGAGCACCCGGCGGATGCTCGGAATCTGGCTCACGATTTCGCGGACCCGAGGCAGCAGATCGAAATGCCGCCCTCCGTACAGGTAACCATCGGCCGTGAGCAGTAACTTTGGAGTCAGCTGCCCGATGCGCTCCACAGCCGCGGCAGTGCCATACTCCGGGGAGCAACAGGTCCAGATGGCGCCCAGACTCGTAGCCGCCAACATCCCTACCACCGCCTCGCTGATGTTGGGTGCGTACGCGGCAACCCGGTCACCAATACCCACACCCTGCGAACGCATGAGTTGGGACAGACGCGAAACTCGTTCGTACAGCTCGCGAAAACTGCTGCTACGACGCCGGCCGTCCTCACGCAACTCGATCAGGGCCGGCTCGGAATCGGTGCGACGCAGCAAGTTACGCGCAAAATTCAGCCTGGCGTCAGGAAACCACCGCGCGCCCGGCATGCGCGCCGGGTCGTCGACGACGCATTCCCCACGCGCCTCGGCGATCACCTCACAGAAGTCCCATACGGCCCCCCAGAATCGATCAGGAGAGTCCACCGAAAAGCGATGCAGCCCGTCATAGTCGGACAGGTTGATGCCGTAACGTCCATTGACCTCGCGGATGAAGGCGGTGAGGTTGGCAGCCGCCACCCGCTCCGGCGACGGTGTCCAAATCGGATCACTCATGATGAAAGACGCTCCGCAGGGATTACATCGACACGGGGGCGCATGACCGGGAAGAGCTCCGACCCGAGGGCAAAGATTGCGCCGCAAATCAACACCGCCAGCAAGGCCGCCACCACAAACATCACACTTCGATCCCAGCCAGCCGCGAGCAGATACCCCGCGATGAGAGGGCCGCTGATTGCCCCGATCCTACCGACCGCTGAACCCCAGCCCACACCGGTCGAGCGCAATGCCGTGGGATAGGACACCGCGGCAATGAAGGTATCTCCAATCTGCGTGCCGTTGATGCAGAAGCCGGCGCCGAATGCCGTCGCCGCGAGCAGCCATGACGAGGACCAGCCGAAACCGAGCGCCGCAACGAATAGTCCAGTTCCGCCGAAGGCGAGCGTCATCACGCCGCGTGGCTCTCTGCGGTCCATCAACAATCCGAAGACCAACGCGCCCGCCACGCCGCCGAACTGAAACAGGTATGTTGCCCGCAGCGCCGACCCTGGTGACAAGCCGGCATCGCGGCCCAGACTGGGCAGCCAGCTGCTGACGAAATAGTTGGCGAGCATGGTGACGAAATACATCGCCCACAGCATGCTCGTCATGGCTGCACGCCTCTCTCGGAATAGTGACCAGACGGGAAATCCAGGCGTGGGCGGTTCTCGCACGCATAGCGGCACACCTGATGGAATCACGCAGTTCGGTGCGATACACTGCAACAGTCGCCGTATGCGCTCCACGCTCTCGCCACGCGTGATCATCTGACGCAGGGAGTCAGGCAACCAAACCAGCAGGACAGGAGCCAGCAGCACAGTCACAGCCCCTGCGATCCAGAACATGGAGCGCCAACCGAATACCGGTATGATACGGGCGGCCAACACACCGCCCAACCCGGCGCCAAATGGGAATGAGGTGGTCACCAACATGATCAGCGTCGCCCGCAGCCGGGATGGACTGTACTCCGACAGCAGGGCATAGATATTCGTCCCTACACCACCGATGCCTAGTCCCATCAGGACCCGGCACACCAACAGGCTGGTAACGGAGTTTGAGCGTGCGGCCGCAAGGGTCGCCAGGCCGATGAGCATCATGCACCAGATGACGACCCGCTTGCGGCCCAGCTTGTCACCGAGCACGCCAAAGACCATCGCGCCAAGCATCATGCCCAGCAGCGAGGCACTGAATACGGCGCCGAGCGCTGCGCGGGGCAGATTCCATTCGCGGCTGATCTGCGGTGCGACATAACCGATCGTCTGGGCATCGAGCCCTTCCATTCCCACCGCCGCCGCGCCCAGCAGCGTCAGCAGCACGTGAAGCCGGCTCACCTGCTGATCATCCAGAAAGCGACGGACGTCGAAACCAGCCGGATAGGAGGGCGAGATCATCGCTACGGTAGACGCTCAGACTTGCTACATCCCTCCAAGAATTTCACACGTCGGCGGACAAATCAGATCCATCAAACTTGCGCATACGGTGCTAACCTGCACCGCCATGCCAACCCACCCCGCTCCGCCCCGTCGTACCAATCGAATGCCGGGCGTTAGCCGCCGCGACTTCGTTCGCGGCGCTGCCGGCGTCGGTGGCGCCCTGGTTCTGGGAATCTACCTGCCCATCGGCAAGGCGGTCGCCAAAGAGGGGGCGCCGCGCGCGCCGTCGGGGTTCTTGCGCATCGCGCCTGATGACTCCATCACGATCGTGTCCCCAGCGGTGGAAATGGGGCAAGGAGGCCATACCGCCATGCCAATGATCCTCATCGAAGAACTGGACGGCGACTGGAACCGAGTCAAGGTCGAGGATGCACCGGCTGCCGCGATTTACAACAATCCTCTATCAGGCGTACAACTCACGGCTGGCAGTCTCTCGGTGCGGGGCTGGTACACCGAGTTGCGTCGCACGGGCGCCGCGGGTCGTGAGATGTTGATTTTCGCCGCCGCCAGGCGATGGGGGGTGCCTGCGGCGGAATGTACCGCTGCAAACAGCGTGATCACGCATGCACTCACGGGCCGTACATGTACCTATGGCAGTGTAGCTTCCGCCGCGGCCGCCCTGCCGGTCCCGACGCACCCCCGGCTCAAGACTGGCGGATTTGCGCTCATCGGGACCTCACCGCTACGCGTCGATGTGGCCGACAAGGTAGACGGGACTGCCCTGTACGGTATCGACGTCAAGCTGCCCGGAATGCTGTACGGAGCCGTAAAAACCTGCCCTACCCTCGGCGGCAAGCTCAAGTCGCTCGACGACGTCAAAGCCAAGCGGGTCCTGAGGCTTTCACTGTTCTGCGGCGCTGGCCGATGGCGTCATCGTCGTGGCGCATTCTTACTGGCAAGCAAAGAAGGCACTGGCGCTGATCACCGTTGACTACGAGCCGGGCGCGCTCGCCGGCGTGGATAGCGCCATGGTGTCGCAGAGGCTGCATGATGGATTCAATGAAAAAGGGATTGTGGCGCGCGACGACGGCAACGTCGATTCTGCCTTCGCCGGCGCCCCAACGCTCGAGGCTGTCTATGAGGTGCCCTATCTGGCCCACGCCTGTATGGAGCCCATGAACTGCACCGTTCGCATCGATGAGGCGGGCGCCGAAGTCTGGTGCGGCACGCAGTCTCCGCAGGCCGCGCAACATGCCGCCGCCGCAGTACTTGGGATCACGCCCGCCAACGTCAAGGTCCACACAATGTATCTCGGCGGCGGCTTCGGCCGGCGCGGCGAGGCCGACTTCGTGACGCAGGCGACCGTAGCGGCCAAGGCGGCCGGTAAGCCGGTGAAAATAGTGTGGACGCGCGAAGAAGACATCCAACACGATTTCTATCGCCCGGCGGCGGCCATCAAGTTCCGCGCCGCGCTCGACCGTGCGAAGAAGCTCACCGCACTGGAGTGCAACGTCGTCACTTCGTCGCAGCCGACCTTTGCGTCGCGCGGCCCACCATCCTACACTGCAGGCCTATACAACCTGAGTTATGCCATTGCGAACCTGCGCGTCACCGGGGCCGACAAAAACATTGGCGTGCGCTTCGGCTTCTGGCGCTCGGTGAACTCGTCGCACAATCTTTTCATGCTCGAAGGTTTCATCGACGAGATCGCCCACCAGGCGGGACAGGATCCTTATCAGTTTCGCCGGTCGATGCTGCTGCACCCGCAGGCCCAACGGCTACTGCATGTGCTCGACGCGGTCGCGCACAAAGCTGGCTGGGGCAGCGCCAGGCCGGGGCATGCGCTCGGCATTACGGCATTCGAAGCGTTCGGCAGCTACGTCGGGTCGGTGGTGGACGTCACCGTAAAAGACAAAGTAGTAACGCTTTACAAAGTCGTGACCGTCATTGATTGCGGCGTGGCCGTGCACCCCGACAACATCCGCGCACAATTAGAGGGGGGCATGGTCTATGGCTTGGCGGCCGCGTTACGCGGCGAGATCACCTTGGAGAACGGCGCCGTAAAGCAGAGCAACTTCACGGACTACCCCATGTTGACGATGGCCGAGATGCCACGGACCGAGTCGTATGTCCTGCCGAGTGTGGCACCGCCCGGCGGCATCGGCGAACCCGGGACGGCAACCATCGCACCGGCGTTGGCGAATGCCATCTACGCCGGGACGGGCACACGCGTGCGCTCGTTACCCCTTTCCAGACATGGCTTCACCTTCTCGGTAGCGAGGACCTGAGCCACCATGAAACTCATTGTCAACGGCAAACCACACGACCTCGATGTCGACGGCGACACGCCGTTGCTATGGGTGATCCGCGACGAGGTGGGCCTCACCGGAACCAAGTTCGGCTGCGGTGTCGGCGCCTGCGGCGCCTGCACGGTGTTGCTCGAAGGCGAGCCCACGCGCTCCTGCGTGTTGCCTCTGCGTGCGGTGGTCGGGAGATCCATCACGACCATCGAGGGACTGTCGGCGGACAAGTCGCACCCTGTGCAGAAAGCATGGATCGCGGAAAGCGTCCCGCAATGCGGCTACTGCCAGTCGGGGATGATCCTGGCGGCGGTAGCCCTGCTCAAACACAAAACGCAGCCCACCGATACGGAAATCGACTCAGCCATGACCAACATCTGTCGCTGCGGCACGTATGATCGGGTGCGCAAGGCGATACACAGAGCGGCAAAAGGTTAGCGTGGGCCCAGCTCGGATCCAAACCGACCGATGACGGTCAACCCGATGGTTCGCGGTTGCATATAGTCCAGTGCGAAGGGAGGAACGGTCCCCCGTCCGCCGCCGTTGAGACCGCGCCTGTCGGAAAGATTATTGACGTAGAGGTTCCCCGTCCAGCGCCCGTAATTCAGGCCGGCGTGCATATCTGTTCGCACATAGCCCGGATACTGTTGTCGCGGCGAAGCATCGCCCAAAAACTGACCGACACGATCACCGACATAACTTACCGCAACACCGGCGAAGCCGGTAACACTGCCCGTGAGGCGGAAATCCTGTTTGAGCGAAATGTTTCCCGACCAGCGAGTCGCGAACGGCAGCCGACTACCAGTGGGACCGTAGGCCGTGCTGGTAGCTGGCAAGGCTTCAGTCAGTACCGCCTCATCATAGGTGGCCCAACTAGTGAGGGTGCACCCGGTCAGCGGCCTCGCTTCGATCGAGAGCTCAACCCCTGCGCTCCTGGCCGCGCCCCCATTTGCCCCGTAGCCGGTTTGGTCTGCCAGGTCGACCAACGTCAGCTGAATGTGTCTCCAGTCGATATAGTATAGCGACGCATCATAGGACAGCAGGTGATGCGAGAGATCGCCCTTGATACCGATTTCGTAGTTTTTCGTCTTGTCAGGATCCTGCATTGCCGGAATGTCCGGTTGCGTCAGATGCTGGATATTGGAGCCCTGTCCCGCACGAAAGCCCGATGCGAACCGCGCATAGAGCATGAGGTCCGGTGACAGCTTGTACTGCGGGGTCAGGAGGTACGTGAAGACGTTGGTTGTCGAGTTGGGCGTCTGCGTTTCCAAGGTAGGACCGAAGATGAGCCCTCCTTGGACCGCCGGCTGGTTTTGTTGTTGTTCGATGCGGCTCTCGCGGCCACCCAGCTGAACATCAAAGCGATCCGTGACATGAACCGTCAAGTCAGTAAATATCGCGTATTCCTCATAGGTATTCGGGGTGCTATCGTTTCCCAGGCTTCCGACGATCTCGCCGGTGGTGGGATTCTCAACCAGCAGGTTCTGCCAGCCCGGGTAATTTTCGTGCGTGAAGAAGCCTCCGACCAGCCAGCCGAGCTTTGTCCCGATCGGGATGGACGCACGCAGCTCCTGCGTAAATTTATATTCAGCGCCGTAGGTAAAGAGCGCTGCCCCTGAAATGCCGAACACCGGCTGGGTAAATCTGGCGCCGGCATAGCTGAAATCCTGTGAGTTGTACCATTTATCGGTGGTGTAGCCGCTGACCGAAACCAGATCGACAATCCCCAGTCTGGCTTTCAGAATGGCACTATAGGTTTGGAATCTCTGTGCATACTGCCCGACGTTGGGCAGGTAGTGCTGTTGTAAGCCCACCAGACCCGTCGTCTGTGGATAGCCAGCCGTGGGCACATCGACGTCATTCTGGCCATCTCCCCTGTAGTCCTGATACAGGGCACTGAACTTCGCGGACAGGTTGTCGTAAGGTCGCCAAAGCACTGACAGCCGTCCCCCGCTGACATGAGCCTCATTGACCCCGTCTTTGCCGAATACCGGATCGTCGATATAGCCGGGGTCTTGACGGGTAAAGGCGCTGGCACGCACCGCGACAGTGGCGCTCAGCGGAATATTGACCGAACCGCGCATGTTGTAGCCGAGCTCGGCGCCGTTATGAATGGTGCTGGTACCCGCCTCAACACGACCGCTGAGCGCATCGGTCGACGGATCCACCGTCACATACTTGATCAGCCCGCCCATGCTGCTGGCGCCGTAGAGCGTGCCCTGCGGTCCGCGCAGTACCTCCACCCGCGCCAGATCGCTGGGATCCAGATCGGGCTGCACATTGCCGTAAACGCTGGCCAAGCCACTGTAAGTCGGTACATCGTCGACGGTGATCGAGACGGTCGCGGGGGTGTAAGCGCCTGAGCTGATTCCCCGAATGGAGATCATGGTCAGACCGCCATTGCCCACCGGAGTCACGTTGAGTCCCGGGACGGCCGAGAAATAGTCCTGCAGTCGAGTCCGATTATTCTCAATCAGATCGTCGTTACTGATCACGCTCACCGGTACCGGTACGTCCTGAAGTCGCTCTTCGCGCTTCTGCGCGGTAACAAGCACTTCTTCCAGCGTGGAACTCTTCGTTTGCTCCTGCGGTGCCTCTACAGGAGGCGCCGGAGCCAGCACCGGCGCAGACGGTGCCTGCTCGCTCAATGCGCTGAGAGCTGTTTCGCGCGGCGCCCTTGGGTCAATGACGATCATTGCGCCGGAAGGATCTATACGAAGCTCGAGTGGCGTTCCCTTGAGGAGAAGGCGAACTGCCTCCGCGGAGGTATAGCTGCCCCTTACGCCTGCGGTATGGAAGTGGTCCAGTTGACTCGGCTGGTAAAGGAGCTCCACCCCGAAGGTCTTGGACAATTGCAGCAGAGCCGGACGCAGGTCGCCGGCGGGTATTTCAACTTTCCGCGGTGAATCCCCCGCGGCATGGACGGACAATGATGTCGCGCAAACGACCGCCGCCAATGTAGAGCGAAAGGTCACGCTCGTCGGTATCCAGTCTCACGCTTGATCGATTCTCGAATGTCGGCGCGGCGGCTAATTCGAACTGAGCACGATCTCATCGCCGCTCTCACTCGCGCGCACCGGCATGCCGCTCTCGAGCAAACGGATGAAGGCGTGCACGTTGGTAGCACGAAAGTTGCCTTCGATCTTCAGGTCAGCAACCGCGGGATCCCGTATTACGATCTGGCGCTTGTTATAGCGGTTGAACTCGGCCACCGCTTGCGCCAACGTCTGGTCGCGGAACATGAGCATGCCAGTCCGCCAACTCAACTGCTCCTGGGTTTCGGACAAACTCTTTTGTTGCACCAGGACGCCGGCGTCACCGGCGTGAACGATCGATCCGGCCGAAACCTGGACCGCGGCGGCAGAGCTCAATGGCACCGCGGGTGCTGATCCCGACCCCGGGCGATTCTCGATTCGCACGGTCCCCTCGGACACGATGACGCGAATATCGCCCCCCTCGCGCAGCACTGAGAATTGCGTACCGACCGCGATCACGCGCTTCTTGCCCGCATTGACGACAAACGGGCGCTTCGCATCTTTGGCTACCTCGAAGAAGACCTCCCCACGCGTGAGCTCGATGTCGCGCTCTTTGTTGGTCAGGTCAACTTGCACCTGGGTCGCGGTATTCAGGGTCATGTTGGACCCGTCCTGCAAAGAGACGGCGGCGATGGCACCAATGGGCGTGGCATAGCGGTCTTCGGAAGACTGGAGCCAATAGTACGCAACGCCTGCGGCGGCCAGCAGGAGAGTGGCTGCGGTACCGAAAGCGGCAGCGCTCAGCCAGCGACGTGGCCTTCTCACGGGCTCTCGCGATTCAAAAAAGGGGGTGAGGTTCCACTCTCCGCGAGGCGGCGGCCGGTTGCCCACAATGCCGGCGCCGAGCGCTTTCAGGCGCGCAGCCTCACCCCACGCCATCTCCAGACGCCAGAACGCCACCCGATGCAGGCTCGAGGCTTCGAGCCACTCCTGCAGGCGCTTCTCATCTGCGGACGTCCAGGCACCCGAGTCACGGTGGATGAGCCACGCACTCGCGGCCTCTTCAATTGTTTGTGCGATTTCCGTGCTCATATCCTAACTCGCTGTCATCTCCTGGCTCACTGTCATCGAGCTCGACGCTATCCAACCGGGGCATCAGAGCGTTGGTGCGCGTGTAATGCGCGAGCAGTCGCGCGCCGGTACGTAGATGCTTCTCGACAGTTTTCTCCGAGAGCCCTAAGTGGTCCGCGACCTCCTTCTGTGAGAGCTCTTTCACGCGACGCAGCCACACGACCTCCCGGCATTTGTTCGAGAGCCGATCGAAGGCTCGCGCGAGTCGCGCAAGCTCCTCGCCCGCGGAGGCACGCTGCTCGGGCGAAATCTCGTCTACTAAGACGTTCAGGAAGTCCGGGTCCCCACCGGCACGAATGGAGACGATGCGCTCGCGCCGGATGCGATCAGCCATGAGGTGCCGGGCCGTCGCAAAGAGAAAGGCTTTGGCGACCTGCGGGCGGGATTTGAGGGCGGCCTCGTAAACTCGAGCGTAGGCTTCCTGGCGGATGTCCGCGAGCTCCTCGCGATGCGGCCAGACGCGAGCAAGGAAGCGCATGAGCATCTCTTCATGGCTTAAGACCTCGCGTTTGAACCAGATCTCGAGGGGCTCTTCCATAACGCCTACATTACAGCGGTTCCGGAGGCCGGGGGTAAGGATTTCGGTGCTGCCGAAGCAGGTTGCGCACGGCTAAAAATAAAAGGAGGGATCTGGCGGGCTCGCACGTCAAGGTATCAATGCCTTGGCGACTGCGCCCGCGCGGATATCTTCGACAACTCGAACTTTGCCAACACCATCGACGATCTCGACCTGGGTGCCGAACGCCGCCGAGAGTTTCTGCAACCGTTCCAGTATGGCTCGCGCTCGCTCGCCCGTGGCGAACCGCGGAATGCCGCTTCGATCTCCGGCCCCCGACTCTATGGTGAGCGGATAAAGTTTGATCGTTGCCAACCGCCGGCCGCGAAACTGACAAACGGCCACGACGCTTTCGTACCAGGCATCCGGTACGATCAGGTTCTCACCGCCCGGTGAGTTGAGCACCCGGCGCCCGCCAAAGTCCAGAAACAGACTCCCCAGGCTGTAGAAGATGGGCTTGCCCTTATAGACCTCGATCCCGCCGATCACATGCGGCCCATGCCGGATCACCACATCCGCCCCGCGATCGATCGCCGCATGGAACAGCTCGACCTCAAAGGTCGCCGGGCGTGGGTCGTCCGGACTGGGTGCCTCGTTGGCCTTGTGCAAAACCATCGGCTCGAACGGCAGGGGTGGATAGGGATCCTCGTCGCCAGCTGTTTCGTGCGCATGGATGGAGAAGAGCGACAGGTTCGCCCTGCCCCTCGCCTCATCGATCGCGCCAAGAATCGCATCCTCATCCGAGCGGTCCATCTCCCATCGCGTCGCAATATCAGTGTCTTGCCTGAAGACCTGGTCGCCAATGCGAATGGCGGAGCCTTCGTGAGTCCCCAGCGGTCCGGCGGCAGTCCGTATCGACGCAAAGAGATCCGGTGGCAACAGACGCACCTGCCGAACATGCAGAGGGCTCATCCCGGGTCTGGGGTTGGAAGTTATACCATCGCGGACGACAGGGGCGCCGGCGACAGATGACGGCGGGAAAGTCGACGCCGTCGCCACCAGCGCGACTACCCCGTTGCGTGTCTCCAGATAGACCGGCTGACGTGCCGCGCGGTCACTCAACCCCGCCCCTCCAGCAACAATCCCCGCGTTGCTCAGATTGCGCAGAGTTTCGACCAACCCTTCGGTTCCATAGTCGGTCACGTGGTTGTTGGCCTTAGACACCAGCGAAATGCCCATATCCCTGATGTCCGCGGCACGGGCCGGCTGTTGCACGGGACGGCCGCCGCCGGTCTCCGCGGCTGGATGGCCGGCGAAGCTGCGCAGGTCGAAAATAGCGCCTTCCTGATTCGCGAAGCCGACATCGGCGTTGCGGAACAGGGCCGCAACCCGGGCGAACCGCGCATCCTGCAATCGATTCATCGGATGGAAGGGCCCGATCAGGTCACCCGCCAGCGCCAGCGTAACGGACTCGGCCGCTGCAGGGCGTTGCTCCGCGTTTGACTCCGCCGCAGTGGGAGTCACCGCCGCGGCCCGGGTCACGAGAGCGAGTGCCAGCACCTGAGCGGCCGACAACCGCGCGAATCGAGTCAGAAGCTCCATGTCGCGCTCGCGAAATAAAATCCGCCATCGAACCCGTAAGGAGAGAACGTCGGATAGTTGCTGAATGCGAATGTCAGTGCGTTGACGTTGAGCTGCGACTGGCGCAAGGAGTAAGCGGTATGGTTCGGATATCGATTGAACAGGTTGTTGGCGCCCAATGTGAGCTTCAGTGCCGGGCTCAGCTTGTACTGCAACTGCAGATCCGTAATCCAGGCGGACCGGACCTCGTTCCGCAGGTACGCACCCGACTGTGCGTTCTGCGCCCAGACCCACGTGGAGCCATAGTAGGTCTCCCGTAAGTTCGCGCCCCACTTGCCAAGGGTCCAATACGCCCCCGCGGTCGCCCGCGCATCGGGAGAGGTGTGCTCGAGATTCGAGACCGCGATGCGATCGAGCAGAATCACGTTCGGGCTGACATTCGCGGGCGGGGCGTTGATCTTCTCCACTTCCGTCTTGTTGTAGTTGAACACCAGCGAATAGTCGACGTTGCCCGCGGCACCGTAATCCACCGGATAAGTCGACACAAAATCAAAACCGCGGGTCAGCGTGTCGGCGCCATTGACGAAACTGGTGATGGACACGCTTGCATTCGAAGCCGTGAAGAGCGCGGGCTCGATCGTGAGGCCGCTGGCTGCCAGTGCCTGTAGAACCGACGGCGAGATGTCGTTGCGGGGCGTCGTGTTGTAACCGTAGATGGTGCCGGACTGCACGATCCGATTCGAGATCCTGAGCGAGTAGGCATCCAGTGTCATGGTCAGGCGAGGCAGGAAATGCGTCACCACGCCGAAACTGTAGTCATGGGATTTCTCCGGTTTAAGACCAGTGAAGCCCAGGAACCGGGCGCCGGCCGAGTTCGGTGCGAAGTTTCCCGAGACGCTGGTAGGCCCGAGGCTCATCCCGGAATAGTATTCCTCAGCCATCGTCGGAGCGCGGAAGCCGGTATCCGCGGTACCACGCACCGCAATGACATCGTTGAAGTCGTACCGCGTGGTGAGTTTCCATACCGCGGCGCTGCCGAAGTCGTCATAGTGCTCGTAACGGCTGGCTGCGTCGATTTTCAGCTTTTCGACTGGGTTGAATGCCGCATCGAGGTAGGCCGCGTAACTGTGCCGGGTGTTGTCACTCGCATTGCCCGGAGAAAATCCGAAGTAGCCCTGCGACCCTCCCCTGACATTCCCGGATGAATAGTACGAGGCGAGCTCTCCCGCCTTCAGCTGGTAGCGATTCTCACGATACTCGGCGCCGCCTGCGAGCGTGAGCGGCGTCCCCAGGCCCACATCGAAGGCACGCGTCACATCGAAGTTGTTGGTCCACTCGCTGTTGACGAAATCACCCGCATGAATGTTCGTGGGGGTCGACCCGGTGTTGTAATACAGCGCGGCGTTCGCGGTATTCAATACCCAGTATTCGTCGTAGTTCTGCCCATAGGTCGAAGCAAGATTCCAGGTCGTATCCCCCACCGCGCCTTTGCCGCCGAAGGTGAAGGAATAGTCCGTCTCCCGAATATTCTCATCCGGCAGAAAACCCAGGGAAAAAGGCATCGTGCCAGCGGC
>Ga0134126_10001299_pt1 | contig 31710 bp, 33 predicted proteins | sample KB31752_FD_96881 | JGI IMG/M metagenome (GOLD analysis project Ga0134126, IMG submission 96881) | Terrestrial soil microbial communities with excess Nitrogen fertilizer from Kellogg Biological Station, Michigan, USA - KB3-175-2 | ecosystem: Environmental > Terrestrial > Soil > Unclassified ... | reverse complement strand
GCTGCCGGTTCGCGCCCCGCTGCGCCATCGCCATCGAGCGCTGCGCGAGCACCGAGCCCGGCCTGGACGAGGTCGGCCCCGGTCACCGGGCCGCCTGCCACCGGTCGGACCTGATGCTGGCCGGGCACGATCCGGGCACCGCGGCCGACCAGACGGTGAGCCATGACAGCGTGAACCACGACACCGCAGGCGGGCCGTCATGACCGCCGAGGTGACCGCGGCGGCGGGCACGGGTCCGGCCGCCGCCGGGCCGGACGCGGTCGGACCGCTGCTGGAGCTCGACCAGCTCGTGGTGTCGTACCGGACCCGGCGCGGCCCGCGGGACCGGCGGCTGATCCGGGCCGTGGACGGGGTCAGCTTCTCGGTCGGCACGGGCGAGATCGTGGCCCTGGTCGGGGAGTCCGGCTGCGGCAAGACCTCGATCGTCCGGGCCGTGGCCCGGCTCGAGGAGGCGGCTGCGGGCCGGGTGCTGTTCCGCGGCCAGGACGTCGCGCACGCCCGCGGCCCGGCCCTGCGTCAGCTCCGGCGCGAGGTCCAGGTCGTGTTCCAGGACCCGTTCGAGTCCCTGGATCCCCGCCTGACCGCCTACGACACGGTGGCCGAGTCGCTGCTCATCCACCACCTTGGCACCACGGCCGCGGCCCGTCGCGACCTGGTGCACGGCGCGCTGGAGCAAGTCGGGCTGCATCCGGCGGCGCAGATCGCCCGCCGCTACCCGCACCAGCTCTCCGGCGGCCAGCGCCAGCGGCTGGTCATCGCCGGGGCCATGGTGCTCGGGCCCGACCTGCTGATCGCCGACGAGCCGGTGTCGATGCTGGACGTGTCGCTGCGCGCGGGCATCCTGCGGCTGATGCTCGACCTGCGGGCCGGCCGGGGCGTGTCGATCCTGTTCGTGACGCACGACCTGTCCCTGGCCTGGCTCATCGCCGACCGGGTCGCCGTGGTCTACCTGGGCCGGATCGTGGAGCTGGGCCGGGCCGACGAGGTCATCCAGGCCCCGCTGCACCCCTACACCCGGGCGCTGGTGTCGGTCATACCGGTGCCCGAGGCCGGCACGGCCAGAGAGCGCGTGCTGCTGCGCGGCGAGGCCCCGTCGGCCAGCCGCATCCCGCCCGGCTGCCGGTTCCACCCCCGCTGCCCGCTGTACCAGCGGCTGGGCCGGCCCGACCGGTGCACCACCGAGGACCCGGCCCTGTCCGACCCGGCCGGGCCCCCCGGCGCGCCCGTCCCAGCCGGGACCGCCTCAACTGAGACCGCCTCAACTGAGACCGCCTCAGCCGAGACCGCCTCCGTCAGCACCGCCGGCGGTCACGCCGTGGCCTGCCACTTCGCGAAGGAGATGCCCTGATGACCGTTAGCCCGCAACAGGCCGTTGACCTGCTCAGCGACATGGTGCGCATCGAGTCGGTGACGCCGTGGCTGATCCCCACCGGCTCGGGTGAGGGGGCCCTGGCCCAGTTCATCGCCCGGCGGCTGGAGGGCACGGGGGCCGAGATCGAGATCGTGGAGGTAGAGCCGGGTCGGCCGAACGTGCTGGCCCGGCTGCGCGGCACCGGCGGCGGCCCGACGCTGTGCATCAACGCCCACACCGACACCGTCGGGTTCGCCAACTGGCCCGACGAGGCGCTGGTCCCGCGGCTGGACGGGGACCTGCTCTACGGGCTGGGCGTGGCCGACGACAAGTCCGGCGTGGCGGCCGGCCTCCTGGCCCTGGAGGCGCTGGCCCGGTCCGGCACCCGGCTGCGCGGCGACCTGCTGCTGGCCTGCGTGGCCGACGAGGAGGGGGTGTCGATCGGCTCGGAGCACCTGGCCGCGCACAGTCAGGGCATCGACGCGGCCATCGTCATCGAGCCGCAGCCGACCGAGGACCTGGTCGTGGAGCACCAGGGGTTCGGCTGGATCGACATCGTCACCCATGGGGTGGCCGCCCACGGCTGCGTGCCCGAGATCGGCGTGGACGCCATCGTGCACATGGGCGAGGTCATCACCCGGCTGCACCGGCTCGACATCGAGGCCTACGTGCCGACCGCGTCCCGGATGAGCGGCCGGACCGTCTTCCACACCGGGACCATCAGCGGCGGCACCGACTACGCCACCTACCCCAACCGGGCCGTGCTGGGCATCGAGATCGGTACCCAGGCCGGCGAGCACCTCAGCGACCGGGTGGCCGAGATCGAGGCCATCTTCGCCGACATCGCCGCCGCCGAGCCGACGTTCAAGGGCGAGGTCGTGGTCCGGCTGGACCGGGACCCGTTCCAGGCCGAGGGGCACGAGCACCTCCAGGCCGTGGTGGCCTCGGCGATGACCGGCGTGCTCGGCCACGCGCCCAAGGTCACCGGCATGAACGGGTGGACCGACGCCGCGCTCATGCAGGCGGCCGGTATCCCGACCGTGCTCATCGGCGCGACCGGCGGCAACTACCACGCGCCCGGCGAGTGGGTCTCGGTCAGTGAGTTCGTCAAGCTGTGCGCGATCGTCGAGCAGGCGGCGGTGAGCTTCCTTGCCTGAGCTGACGGCCGCGGCCGACCTGGCCGCCAGCGAACTGGACGACGCCCTGTATTACCTGCGCCACGACTGCGAGCCGTGCGCCCAGCGCTACTTCGACAAGGCCCGCGCCCACGGCGCCACCGAGGCGCAGATCGCCGCGGCGCTGGCCGCGGCCGGGCGCGACGGGGAGGGTCAGGGCGGCGGCTGAGGGACTAGGCGAAGACGCCCAGCGCGGTCAGCAGGACCAGGGTGAGCGTGGCCACCGCGAACAGGCCGTGGGTGACCACCACGGACACCGGGAAGTTGCGCTCCGGCGGCACCGCCGGGCCGCCGGCCGGCACCGCCTGGGCGGCGGCCAGGCCGCCGTGCCCGGACCGGGTCCTCGGCACGGCCGGGCTGGCCCGGTAGACGGCCAGCCAGCGCACGGCCATCGTCAGGCCGAGGACCGCGACGCCGCCCAGGATGATCACGGCGGCCCAGGCCAGCCGGTCGTTGTTGGTGAGCAGGTAGGCGCCCCAGGCCAGCAGCCCGGTCACGGCCAGCAGCGCGTGCCCGCTGAGCACCGGGATGGGCAGCCGGGTGGCCGCGGACCGCTGGAAATCGCGGTCGTATTCGATTAGCCAGATGGCCAGTAGGTAGAGTCCGGCGCCAGCGGTGGTGAGCCAGCTAAACAATGCGATAACGCCCATAATTCCCCCCGATAGCCGAATATACCTGACTGTGGCAAGGCATGAGATAACTCTCACAAACACGCCTGACTGGCGAGCGGGTTCAGGCGGCGCACCCCGCTGGCAACCCCGCTGGCAACCCCGCTGGCAACCCCGTTGGCAACCCCACTGGCGGGGTTCGCAGGCGCTGGCCGGGGTTGGGCGACGTGCGGGCCGGGTGGGGTTTGAGTGGCGCGCCGCCGACGTGGAGAGCCAGGCGCCGCGCCTGCCGAAGGTTGGACTTTTCATTATCACCCGGAGTTTTCGGTCATAATGACTGAAAGCTCCGGGTGATCATGAATGGCAGGGGCGGAGCGTGCGCCGGCCGGTGGTCAGGCGGCCGGGCGGGCGGCGCCGGGCCGCAGGCCCGAGGGGCCTGGAACCCGCGTGCCACAATGCGCTCATGTGTTCCGCCCTACCGACGTTCGTACTTGGCGGGGGCGGCGTGCTGGGCGCGACCCAGGTGGGCATGGTCCGTGCGCTGCTGGAATCCGGGCGCCGGCCGGCGCTGGTGCTGGGCACCAGCGTCGGCGCGCTGAACGGCGCCGCCATCGCGGCCGACCCGTCGCTGGCGGGCGTGGACGCGCTGGCCGGGATCTGGAGATCGCTGGCCGAGGCCGGGGTGTTCACCGGGTCGCTGCTGTCCAGGGCCAGCACGCTGGTCCGGCACCGGACCCACCTGCATTCGTCGGAGCCGCTGCGCCGGCTGATGGCCAGCCACCTGCCCGGGCTCATCGAGGACCTGCAGGTGCCCTTCCAGTGCGTGGCGGCCAGCGTCGAGCAGGCCGCGGCCCACTGGTTCAGCTCGGGGCCGCTGGCCGACGCGGTGCTGGCCTCCTGCGCGGTGCCGGGCCTGCTGCCGCCGGTCGAGATCGGCGGCGAGCACTTCCTGGACGGCGGGCTGGTGCACTCGATCCCGGTCGGCCGGGCCCTGGCGCTCGGCTCGGCCGAGATCTACGTGCTGCACGTGGGACGGATCGAGAAGCCGCTCAGCCCGCCCCGCGCGCCCTGGGACCTGGCCCTGGTCGCGTTTGAGATCGCCCGCCGCCACCGGTTCGTCGAGGAAATGGCCACCGTGCCTGAGGCGGTACGGGTGCACGTGCTGCCGAGCGGCGAGGAGAGCACGCCCCTGGTCTCCATGCGGTACCGCAGCGCCACCGACGTCTCGGCCCGGATCGAGCGCGGCTACGCGGCCGCCGCCGAGTACCTGGCCGGGCTGCCGGACCCGCGGTGAGACCGCCGCCCGCCTGGGTGCGCCGGGCCATCATTGACCCGCTGTGGCTGCCGGTCGCGGCGGTGCTGGGCGCGCTGCTGCTCGTAGTGGCGGCGGTGGGCGGGCTGGCCTGGCCGGTGACCAGCCGGCGCCGGGTGCCGCGGCTGGCGCTGCTCGGGGCCCTGTACCTGGTGCTGGACGTGTTCATGCTGCTGGCGTGCACGGCGCTGTGGCTGCGGTACCCGGTCGCGGCCGCGCGCGACGACGAGCGCTGGCAGGCGGTCCACCTGCGCGTGCTGCGCTGGACCTTAGCCACGCTGCGGTCGGCGGCCACGGTGCTGGTCGGCTTCACCATGACGGTTGAGGAGCCCCCGGTCGCCGGCCTGGGCCAGGGACCGCTGCTGGTGCTGGCCAGGCACGCGGGCCCCGGCGACTCGTTCGCCCTGGTCGAGCTGCTGCTGTCCAGGTACGGGCGGCGGCCGCGCATCGTCTTGAAGGAAGACCTGCGCTGGGATCCGGGGCTCGACGTCGTGCTCGGCCGGCTGTCGGCCTGCTTCCTGCCCGCGGATCCCGGCGCGAACGGGGAACTGGCCGAGCGGGTGGCCGGCCTGGCCAGCGGGCTGCGCGGCCAGGACGTGATGCTGATCTTCCCCGAGGGCGGCAACTGGACGCCGCGCCGGTACCGGCATGCCCTCAGCCGGCTGCTCTACCGCGCGGACTGGAAGATGGCGGCCGAGGCCGCGCGCAACCCGCACGTGCTGCCGCCTCGCCCGGCCGGGGTGCTGGCCAGCCTGGCCGCCCGTCCCGACCTGGGGGTCGTGGTGGTCGCCCACACGGGGCTGGATGACCTGGTCAGCCCGGCGCTGCTGTGGCGGGCCCTGCCGCTGACCGGGCGGCCGATGACGGTGCGCTGGTGGCCCGAGCCGGCCGGGACGGTGCCGTCGGACCCGGAGCAGCAGTACCAGTGGCTGCGGGCGCAGTGGGCGATCGTCGACTCGTGGATCGAGTCACGCAAGGCGCGGGCGGCCGCGGCGCGGGACCCGGTCGACCCCGACGACGACGGGCAGGGAGCCGGGTTGCTGGGCTCGCCGGGCTGACGGGATACCCTCGGCGTCCGGCGAGGTTTAGTCATTGCCACGGGGGAAGAGGGCACGCTCGCGTGCCGGTGCGGCCGGGACGCAACTCAACCTGCGGGAGTAACGATGGGTACCCGGACTGGGCTGGCGCTGGCCGCGATCGGGGCCGTCCTGGCCTTCGTCGGGCACGGGCGGCTCCAGCTGGCAGGAATCGCGCTCATGCTGGCGGCCGCGGCCGGGCTGTGGCTGCGGCGGCGGCCTGGCTGGACGCGGCGGCGGGCCGAGGCGATCGGCGGCTGGCTGACCGCCGAGGAGAGTGAGGCGGCCGGCGAGCGCCGGGTGCCGCTCGAGGACATCATGCAGGCGCCGCCCGAGGGCTTCCAGGCCGGACGCCACGCCGCCCCCGGCGACCATTGATGCGTAACTGACCTGCGGAAAGCCCGCTTCGGCCGACCATTTCGTTTATTCTCCCTCGGGTCAGGTACCTAGCGCGCAGAAGTCCATCAAAGGGCTGACACTTCGCGCGCGGGGGGAAAGCCCGGTCGGAGAGGTTGGATATGCGCATCCTGAGTGTGGTGCTGGTTATCTGGCTGGTTATCGGGGCCATCGCGGGCGCCCAGCGGCACTACTACACGTCTCGCCACGCGAGCTGCGCGGGAGCGAGCACGATAGCGGTCACGGTGCTGGCCGGCCCGCTTAACTACGCGGGCGCCAACCCGAAGGTCAAGTGCCCGACACCGAGCAAGTAGCGCAGCGGAGGCGGGAGCACAGCGCTACAAGCAAGGCGCCAGAAGCACAGCTAGACGGATCTAGCTGGGGGCGGGCACCGCGATGCCCAGTTCGGCCAGCAGGTCCTGAGAATAGGTAATCCGTCCGGTGAGGGACCGGGGCGGGCGGTGGCACAACTGCAGCGCCGCCTCGGCCATCACCGCCGGCGGCTCAGAATCGGGGTCATCCGCCGTCGTGATCTGGTGGAAGAGCATGCCGGGGGTCGGCACGACCTGGCTCGGGGACAGGGCGTTAACCGCGATGTCGTCGGCGTAGAGCTCGGCGGCCAGGCCCGTCGATAGCCGCTCCAGGGCGGCCTTGCACATCCCGTAGACCGTGCTGCCGCGGGCGGCCCAGCCGCTGGGCGGCATGGCGGGGTGGCGGGCCGCGATCGAGGAAATGTTCAGGATCCAGCCCGCACCACGGGCCCGCATCCCCGGCGTGACCAGCGTGGCCAGGTGAAACGGCGCCTCGACCAGGACATCCAGCATCAGGTCGTAGCGGCGCGGCACGAAGTCCTCGACCTGGGCGAAGTAGCTGACGGCCGCGTTGCTGACCAGGATGTCGGGCGGGCCGAGCCGCTCGCGGGCCTGGGCGATCAGCCGCTCGCGGTCCTCCGCCCTGGACAGGTCGGCGGGCACGGCGACCGCGGTACCGCCCGCGGCCAGGATCTGCGCGGTGGTCTCGCCGATGGTGCCGGGCAGCGGCGACATGTCCGGGTCGGTGGTGCGGGCGGTGACGACGACCCCGGCCCCGGCGGCCGCGAACCGCCGGGCGATCTCCGCGCCGATCCCGCGGCTGGCCCCGGTCACGACGGCCACTTTCCCGTCCAGTTCCGCCACGGCGGCCACCCTCCAAGCGAATTGCTAGAACGCGTTCTAGTTCATTGGAGTGAAGCCGCGCGGCGGTGTCAAGCCGCTAGCTCTCGCGCCCCCGGTCCGCCTCGGCCTGGGTCATGGCGTCCTGCCTGGTCGCGATCCGCTCGCCCGATTCGACCTGGTTCTCGTCGGCCGCGCCCGCGGCCAGCGTCGCCTCGGCCTCGGCGCCGGACCGGCCGGAGATCGCCGGGCGGCCCGCACTCCCGACGTGACGGACGTCGGGATGCGAGGACGCCCAGATGACCGCGGCGATCCAGCCGAATAGGACGACGACGACCGGGACGATCAGGTAGACGTACTCGACTCCGGACGTGATGACCTGCGGTGTATGCATCGGGCCCACCTCCTTCTCCGGAGGTCATACCCGGTGTCGTCGAGTTCGCGCAGGTCGCGGTGGCGGGAGGCGGCCTGCCGGCGGAGCCCGCCCCTGGCTAGGGCAGTTTCCAGTCCAACGGCTCGGCGCCCTGTTCCTCCAGCAGGCGGCTGGCCCGGCTGAACGGGTGGGAGCCGAAGAACCCGCGATCGGCCGAGTTGGGGCTCGGGTGCGCGGACTCGATGAGCGGGACGCCGTCCAGCAGCGGGGCCAGGTTGCGGGCGTCGCGGCCCCACAGGATGGCGACCAGCGGGCCGCCGCGCGCGGCCAGGGCCCGGATGGCCTGCTCGGTGACCTCCTCCCAGCCCAGGCCGCGGTGCGAGCCGATCTTGCCGGGCTGGACGGTGAGGACCCGGTTGAGCAGCATCACGCCGCGCTCGGTCCACGGGCTCAGGTCGCCGTTCGAGGGCCGCGGGTAACCCAGGTCGTCGGTGTACTCGCGGAAGATGTTGGCCAGGCTGGCGGGCAGCCGGCGGACCTCGGGCGCGACGGAGAAGCTGAGCCCGACCGGGTGGCCGGGCGTCGGGTACGGATCCTGGCCGACGATCAGCACCCGGACATCGGCCAGGGGCTGGCGGAACGCGCGCAGCACGTTCTCGCCCGCCGGGAGGTAGCCGCGGCCCGCGGTGTTCTCGGCCCGGAGGAACTCGCCCATCCGCTTGATGCGCGGGGCGACCGGCTCCAGGGCCGCGGCCCAGTCCGGCGCCATGATCTCTGCGAGCGGGCGGTCGGCCATGACAGCTCACTCTATCCGGCGCCGCATTCTCAGGTGGCTCACACAGTCCGGGTCCGCCAATCGGCCGATATCCGGACGATAGCGGGGCACGGCCGACATCGGCGTGCCAGGATGCCAGCGTGCGACGGCTTAGGATGCAGCCCGCCCGGCTGATGCTCGCCGGGACCGCGGTGGCGGCGCTGGCCGCCACCAGCCTGACCCACGGCGGCGCCGCCCCGGCGGCGGGCCGAGGGGCCGGGCCGGATGGCGCCGGCGGCGCGGTCCGCCTGACCATGGCCGTGCCCGCGCCCCCGGTGACCTCGGCGGTCGCGGTCACCCCGACCGGGACCACGGTGCCCGGCGCCGCGAACTGCACGCTGTTCCCGGCCAACAACGTGTGGAACACCGACATCTCGCGGCTGCCGGTCGACCCCCACAGCGCGGCCTGGCTGGCCAGCATGGACGCCGGGCACACCGACCTGCACCCCGACTTCGGGCCCGATCCCGGCGGCTACCCGTACGGCCTCCCGTTCAAGATCGTGACTAACCGGCACCGGCTCGTCCGGATCCGGTTCACCTACGCCTCGGAGAGCAACCGCGGGCCGTACCCGTTCGGCCCGGACACCCCGATCGAGGGCGGCCGGAACGCGGGCGGCGACCGCCACGCCATCATGGTCAACTCCCGGACCTGTACGCTCTACGAGCTGTGGAACGCCCGCTACCGGGCTGGCCACTCCACGGCCGGCTCGGGCGCGATCTGGCACCTCACCTCGAACGCACTGCGGCCCGCCGGGTGGACCTCGGCCGACGCCGCGGGCCTGCCGATCCTGCCCGGCCTGCTGAACTTCGCCCAGGTCCAGGCGGCCGTCCGGCACAACCGGCCGATCACCCACGCCATCCGGTTCACCGCCCAGCGGACCCGGTCGGCCTTCATCTGGCCGGCCCGGCACGCGGCGGGGTCGGGATCGAGCCCGAGCCTGCCGCCGATGGGCGCCCGGTTCCGGCTCCGGGCCAGCTTCGCGGTGGGCCGATTCTGCGCCAGCCGGCGCAACCGGTGGTGCCGGGACGCCAAGGCCATCCTGGTGGAGATGCAGCACTACGGGCTGATCCTGGCCGACAACGGCGGCAACTGGTACTTCCAGGGCAGCGCCTTCCCGCAGTGGCCGGACGGGCTCGTCGCCCTGCTCAAGCGCATCCCGGCCAGCGCGTTCCAGGCGGTCAACGAGTCCTGCCTGATGGTGAACCGGAACTCGGGCCAGGCCAGGGCCAGCCGAGGATGCCCAACCGGCTGAGCGCCTCCATCGCGGATAGCTAGGCTTTCATCACCCTGAGTGAGAGCGGGGTCCTTGCTCGCCGCGCGACGCTGGAGGTTCCTGATGAGCCTGCCCAGGACAATCCCCGACTCGGTGCTCTTCACTACCTACAACGTGCTGGGCCTGTTCCTGAATAACTCGGCCGAGGGGGCCGAGCACTACCGGCAGGTGGTGAAGTCGATCCGCGAGCTCGGCTGCGACGTGCTGGCGGTACAGGAGATCCGCGGCTCGGACGGCGCCGTGGTGGCCGGCCGGCTCCGCCAGCTGGCCGACGATGTGGGCATGCGGTGCCTGGTCACCCCGGCGGGCGGGAACGCCGACGCGCGGGCGCCCGCGGTGGCCATGGGCTCGCGCGGGTTCCATTGCGGGCTGATGTGGCGGGGCGAGATCGAGCCGGTGCCCGGCTCGCTGCGGGCCCTGGGCCGCGGCCACTTCTGGCACTCGCTGGCGGTGGTGACGCTGGACGTCGGCGGGCGCCGGGTGCGGCACGCGGCGTTCCACGCCACGCCGTTCGGCCGGCTGCTGCGGGCGGACCAGAACGAGCGGCTGGTGGCCGTGCTGACCGGCCCGGCGGGCAGCCTGCCGGTGCTGGTCGGCGCGGACTGGAACACCGAGTGCGCGGATCGGGTCTTCGACCAGATGGCCGGCCGCTCGGGCCGCTGGGTGCTGTACGAGCCGCGCGATCCCTACGAGGACGTGCCGTGGTTCGCCGACATGATCTACCAGTGCGAGTGGGACTACGACGAGAACGGGCAGCGCCGGTACTGGGCCGACCGGCGCCCCGGCGACGTGCTGTGGGCAGGCGGGCTGCACGACGCGGCGGCGGTGCTGCACGCGCCCTGGCAGGCCACGGCCGGGCACCATCCGGATGACCGGTACGGGGTGGCCGGGATCTCCCGCCGGATCGACGCCATCCGGGTCAGCCCCCACCTGCTCGGCGCGCTGCGCGCCTACCACGTCACCGACACCGAGCTGACCCGGCAGGCGTCCGACCACCTGCCGGTCACCGTCGAGTACGACCCGGCCGCCGTCGCCGACCAGACCCCGAGCTCGGCGTCGTGGCTGGCCCTGTGACCGCGCTGGTCACGCGGCCGCCAGGACCGCGCCGCGGCGGCGCAGCTCGGGGAGCACGACTCCGACTGGGCCAGGGCCTGCCACGGCCGACGATGGCCCGGCCGTCGCCGGAAGTGGGCAGGAACCAGTGGAAGACCAGGCTCATGAGGAGCTCCCCGCGGTGCCGTTGAAGGTGGTGACGGCGAAGCTGGCGAAGTCCACGTGGCCGGGAATCAGGCCGGCGGCGGTGAACACGTTGGCGATCGCCTGCTGCGAGCTGATCACGGCCGGGCTGATGGGCACGGTCTGCGACGTGTCGTCGTCGGCGGCCTTGGTCATGATGCTGAGCGGCAGCCCAGTGGCCTTGGACCAGGTCTGGGCCCAGGCCGACTGGTGGGTGTCGGCCCAGGCGTGGGCCTGCGCGATGAGCTTGAGGTAGACGCGGATGGCGGCGGCCTTGGCCGGGTTGGCCAGCGCGGCGCGCGAGGCCACCTCGAACGCGTACTCCTTGCCGACTGGCGCCCAGTCGACCAGCGCCCTGGCCCCGTGCTGGCCTTCGGCCTGCTCGAGGAACGGGCTCCACACGTCCCAGGCGTCGACCTGGCCGGAGGCGAACGCGGCCGCGGCCTGGGCCGGCTGCAGGTTCACGATCGTGACGTCCTTGGGCGTCAGCCCGGCCTGCTTGAGCACCGCGACCAGGTGGTAGTCGGACGCGCTGCCCTCGGCCACGGCGATCTTCTTGCCGCGCAGCTGGGCCACCGAGTGGATGGACGAGCCCTTGGGCACCAGGAGGGCGGTGGCCGTGGCGTTGTTCTCGGTGGCGGCAACCGCGGCGATCTTCTCGCCGCCCGCCGCGGCGAAGATCGGCGGCGCGTCGCCCACCGCTCCGATGTCGACCGAGCCGGCGCCCATGGCCTGGAGCATCGGCGGGCCGGAGGTGAAGTCCGACCAGTGCACCCTGAACGGCAGCTTGCCGATCAGCCCGGCCGCGGTCAGCAGCGCCTGCGCGCCCGAGCCGGCCTGGTCGCCGACGTTCAGGGTCACATTGGACAGGCTCGTGGTGCTGCCCGACGCGGTGCTGGACGCACTGGCCGAGGCCGACCCGGAACCCGACCCGCCCGCGGTGGTGCTGCTGTTCGAGGAGCACGCCGTGGCCAGCAGCCCGGCGGCTAGCAGCGCCGCGGTTGCGGCCAGAGGACCCTTGTTACTCATCTTGTTCCTTCCATCGAGACGCCAAGCTCAGCCAGCAAGTCGGCCCGGGCAGTCATCAGGTCCGGCCGGTCTCTATTGCGAAACCCCTCGCGGGGCCGGGGCGCGTCGACCTGGTAGGAGTAGCCGATCCGCCCGTCGGTCAGCACCAGCACGCGGTCGGCCAGGGCCAGCGCCTCGTCCACGTCATGGGTGACCAGCAGCACGGCGGGCTGGTGCCGCGTCCACAGGCCCAGGACCAGCCGGTGCATGGCGATCCTGGTCAGCGCGTCCAGCGCGCTGAACGGCTCGTCGAGCAGCAGCAGGCGGGGCTCGCGGACCAGCGCCCTGGCCAGCGAGGCGCGCTGCGCCTCGCCCCCGGACAGGGTCAGGGGCCAGGCACCTGCTCGCTCGGTCAGCCCGACCTCGGCCAGCGCGGCCCTGGCGGCCGCCTTGGGATCATCGGACCGAAGCCCGAGGCTGACGTTGGCGCCGACCCGCTTCCACGGCACCAGCCGCGGCTCCTGGAACGCCATCGCGGTCGGGCCGGTGACCCGCAGCTCGCCGGTGACCTCGCGGTCCAGCCCGGCCAGCGCGCGCAGCAGCGTGGACTTGCCCGAGCCGCTGCGGCCGATCAGGGCGATGAACTCGCCCGGCGCGATGTCCAGGTCCAGGTGGTCGAGGACCGGCCGGCCGCCGAAGGAGCGGGACAGGCCGCGGACCGAGGCGACCGGGCTGGTCGTCGTTACGCTACGAAGCTGCGCCGCCACGACAGTGCCCTCCTCTCCAGCAGCCGGACCAGGGCATCGGTGAGCAGGCCGAGCGCGCAGTACACGAGCAGCGCCACGAAGATCACGTCGTCGCGGCTGAACTGGGTCGCCTGGCTGATCATGTAGCCGAGGCCGGCGTTGGTGTTGAACTGCTCGGCCACCACCAGGGCCAGCCAGCCCACGCCCAGGCTCTGCCGCAGGCCGGCGAGCACCTGGGGCAGCGCGCCGGGCAGCACGATCTGGGTCACCAGCTCGCGGCGGGACAGCTGCAGCACCCGGCCCAGCTCGGCCAGCTTGGCGTCCACGTTCCTGATGCCGGAAAAGGTGTTCAGGTACAGCGGGATCGCGACCCCCAGCGCGACCAGCAGCACCTTGGGCAGCTCGCCGATGCCGAACCAGACGATGAACACCGGGATCAGCCCGAACAGCGGGAGCGTGCGCAGCATCTGCATGAGCGGGTCGACCGCGTTCTCACCTAGGCGGCTGAGGCCGGCGGTGGTCGCCAGCACCAGCGCGACAATGGCCCCGCAGGCGAAGCCGATGGCCACCCGCTCCAGCGAGGCCACCATGTTGCCCTGGAGCGTGCCGTAGGCCGCCGAGCTGGTAGTGGCCAGCGAGACCGCGGTGCTCCAGACCTCGGTGGGCGGCGGCAGCTTGGCCGCCGAGACCAGGTCCGCCGAGCTGACGAACTGCCAGCCGGCCAGCACGACGACCGGGCTGATCAGCCGGGGCAGCGCCTTGCTGCGCAGCAGCCGGCGGCCCAGGCGGCCGCGCTCGGCGGCGGCCGGCCGGGCCGCGACCTCGACGGCACTGGCGACCGCGGCAGCGGTGGCATCGGTACCGGCGACCGGGCTGGCTGTCGGGCTGGCTGTCGGGCCGGCTGTCGGGCCGGCTGTCGGGCCGGGCGTGAGTGTCGGGGCTCGGGATCCGGGCACGCGAGAACCTCATTCGTGATCGGGGGGCTGAGCGACGTCTCCATCCTCGGTCCAATTATCTATAAAGTCAATTGGGAAAGTTACCATTGATCTAGCGGCGCCCCACGTGGCCCCGTCGCCTGGCCGGAATACCCGTCTGGGGTATAAAGGAACGAGAAGCGACGGGAGGTCAAATCGTGCTGGCAGCTCTGGGGCATGCGCTGCTGATCACGGGGTCGATGGCCTGGGAGATCACCTGGGCGCTGATCCTGGGCTTCGGGCTGTCGGCCATCGTGCAGGCCCTGGTGTCCAAGCAGACCGTGGTCCGGCTGCTGGGCGATGACCGGCCGCGGACGCTGGCCGTGGCCGCCGGCCTGGGGGCGGCGTCCTCGTCGTGCTCCTACGCCGCGGTCGCGCTGGCCCGGTCGCTGTTCACCAAGGGGGCCAGCTTCACCGCGGCGATGGCGTTCGAGATCGCGTCCACGAACCTGGTGGTGGAACTCGGGGTGATCCTGGCCCTGCTGATGGGGTGGCAGTTCACCGCGGCCGAGTTCGTCGGCGGCCCGTTCATGATTATCTTTGTCGCCCTCGCGTTCCGTGTGTTCCTGCGCCAGCGTCTGCTGAATGACGCACGGGCCCAGTCCGAGCGCGGGCTGGCCGGATCCATGGAGGGGCACGCGGCCATGGACATGTCGGTGCGGGCCCGCGGCTCGCTGCTGCGCCGGCTGGCCTCGGGCCAGGGGTACACCGCGGTCTCGCACGTGTTCGTGATGGAATGGGCGGCCATCCTGCGCGACCTGGTGATCGGCCTGCTCATCGCGGGCGGCGTCGCGGCCTGGGTGCCGCCGGACTTCTGGCGCTCGTTCTTCATCACTGGGCACCCGGTGGCGGCGGCGATCTGGGGGCCGCTGGTCGGGCCGTTCGTGGCCATGCTCAGCTTCGTCTGCTCGATCGGCAACGTGCCGCTGGCCGCGGTGCTGTGGAAGGACGGCCTGAGCTTCGGCGGCGTGACCGCCTTCATCTTCGCCGACCTGCTGATCCTGCCGATCCTCAACATCTACCGGAAGTACTACGGCGCGCGGATGGCGGCGTTCGTGCTCGTCTGGTTCTACGCCGCCATGGCCGCGGCCGGCTACCTGGTCGAAGCGATCTTCAGCCTGCTGGGCATCGTCCCGGCCCGGAGCGGCGTGACGATCCCGGACAGCGGGGTGTCCTGGAACTACACGACCTGGCTGAACATCGTCTTCCTGCTGCTGGCCACGGCCCTGCTCGTCCGGTTCGTGCGGACCGGCGGCGGGCCCATGCTGCGCATGATGGGCGGTTCTCCCGGCAGCTCACCGGACCACTCCGCACACGACCACGCGACCCACCACCCGACCGGGCACCAGGCCTAGAGCCCCGCCTAGTGCCCGGCGCCGCGCTCGTTTTGCCACAGCGAGGTCCGGGCCGAGATGTAGTGCTCAAAGTCCTCCGGCGTGCGCTGCTGGGCCAGCAGCGGCGAGGTGGCCACCCGGCCCAACGGCACCGGCAGGTGTGACGTCATCTCGGCCTGGACCTGCTGGAGGTGCGACACGTGCCCGGCGGCCGGGTTGGCCCCGCTGGAGGTCGGGGCGGTGACCCCGGCCAGCGGGTCGTCGGTCCGAGGCGTGGCCAGCGTCAGCATGTCGCCCACGTCCTGCGCGGCCGCGTCGCGGGCGGTCAGCGCGGGCAGTCCCCAGCGCGTTTCCACCGTCTTGAGCACCGAGGTGTGGTCGAGCGGCATGTCGCCCGGCGGCCGGAACACGGTGCCCGCCTCGATCAGCGGGGACACCAGCACCGCCGGGACCCGGACCCCGAACCGGGTGAAGTCGAAGCCGTACTCACCGGCCGTGCTGTCCGGCGGGACGGCCCCGGACGGCGGCGCCACGTGGTCGTAGCAGCCGCCGTGCTCGTCGTAGGTGATGATCAGCAGGGTCTGGTTCCAGGCCGGCCCGCCGCGCAGCGCCTCGTAGACCTGCTGGATGAGCTGCTCGCCCAGGGAAACGTCGTAGTTGGGGTGCTGGCTGTTACCGGTCGAGCCCCAGCTCGGCTCCAGGAACGAGTACGCGGCCAGCGTGCCGGCCGCGGCGTCGGCCTGGAAGTTCTTGAACTTGCCGAAGTTGGTCTCCGGGGCGCTCAGCGTGTCGGGGAAGTCGAGCCGGGTCAGCGGCGAGGAGGTGTAGCCGTAGATCTTCCAGCTCAGGTTGTTCTTGGTCATCAGCCCGAAGATGCTCGGCACGGTGAACGACTTGGTCGCGTCGTCCATGTGGCCCTGGCTGGTGGCCGCGCAGGCGAAGGCCCGGTTCGGCATCGTCTCGGTCGGCACCGAGCCGTACCAGTGGTCGCACACGGCGAAGCCCCTGGCCAGCCCGGACAGGATCGGCAGCGCCGAAGGCGGGAAGATGCCCATGATGTTGGCGGGCACCGTGCCGCTGATCATGCCGTAGTGATTGGCCGTGTCGTAGGCCATGGCCGCGGCGAAGTTGGTGACGAAGCCGGTGTTGGTGGCCGCCGGCGGGCTCGGCGCCTTGGTCGAGCCGAACAGCTGCTCGTTCGTGTTGACGTACCCCTCGCCGGGATCGGCCCCCGGCATGAAGTAGCCGCCGGGCTGGGTGACGTCGATCGGGAACACGGTCACCGGCTTGCCGGTCGAGTCCAGGTTCGACTCGGTCCCGGTCAGCCCCTCGAACGGCTGCCCCGTCGGGCTCACATTGCCGGAGTCGGAGTACAGGAACCCGAGCATGTGATCGAACGACCGATTCTCGAGCATCAGGTGAACGATGTGCTGAATGGAGCCAAGCTGATTCGGCATGCTCCTTCTTTTACCGGCGCCGCCCGCCGCTGGCCAGCGAGTCCGGCCAGATAGGAGTATCTGTTCACGCGCCGGCCAGCCCCGGATCGCGGCAGCGATATGCTCCACCAGTGGAAAACGAGGCTGAGCTCATCATCCAGCTGCCCCGCGACAGCTCCGTCGACGTGCACCTGCGCGAGGAGCCGCCGGCCAGCCTGACCGACCGCCGGGTGGTGCTTGAGCATCTCACGGCAGGCCCGGACGGGAAGCTGGCGCCCCCGGAGGCGGGGGAAATCCTGCTCACGGTGCCCTCGCCGGAGGCGCTGCGCCGCGAGTACGACGAGGTGCTCCGCCAGGTCGTCGACGCCGAGGAGGACGGCGGTCCGCTGGTCTTGCTGGTCGAGGGGGCCGAGTACCTGCGCGACGACGAGATCGGCGCGGTGCTGGACGCGGCCGAGGCGACCAAGCGGGTGCTGATCCTGCGCATTCTGGAAGGCGTCTAGCCGCCCAGAACGCCAAAACGGCCCGGACCGGCCGGCCAATCTGGCCGGCGGTCCGGGCCGCTTTCTGGCGTGGGCTAACTCAGGCGGCCACGGCCGCGGGGGACGTGGCGGGCTCCAGCGCCCGGCTGAGCACCTCGCGGACATCGCTGACCGCGTGGATCTCCAGGGCCTCCCGCACGTTCTCGGGCACGTCCTCCAGGTCGGGCTCATTCCGCTTGGGGATGAGCACCGTGGTGATCCCGGCCCGGTGGGCGGCGAGCAGCTTCTGCTTCACCCCGCCGATCGGGAGCACCCGCCCGGTCAGCGACACCTCACCGGTCATCGCCACGTCCGACCGGACCAGCCGGCCCGACAGCAGCGATGCCAGCGCGGTCGTCATCGTGACTCCGGCGCTGGGCCCGTCCTTGGGCACCGCGCCCGCGGGCACGTGGACGTGCACGCCGCGATCCTTGAGGTCAGCCACCGGGAGCTCCAGCTCCGCGCCGTGCGACCGCAGGTAGGACAGCGCGATCTGAGCCGACTCCTTCATCACGTCACCGAGCTGGCCGGTGAGCGTGACGCCGGTCGGGCCGGTCTCCGGGTCGGCCAGCGAGGCCTCGATGAACAGCACGTCACCGCCGGTCCCGGTCACCGCCAGGCCCGTGGCCACGCCCGGCACCGCGGTCCGCTCGGCCGACTCCGGCGTGTGCCGGGGGTGGCCCAGGTACCCGTGCAGGTCGGCCACGTCCACGGTCACCGGCAGGGCTATACGCGGGCTGGCCGACTCGGCGGCCAGCTGGGCCGCGATCTTCCGCAGCACCTTGCCGATGGTCCGCTCCAGCGACCGCACGCCCGCTTCGCGGGTGTACTCCGAGGCCAGCTGGTGCAGCGCGGCGTCGGTCACGGTGACGTCACCGGTGTCCAGCCCGGCCCGGTCCAGCTGCCGGGGCAGCAGGTGGTCGCGGGCGATGATGACCTTCTCGTCCTCGGTGTAGCCGTCCAGGCTGATCAGCTCCATCCGGTCCAGCAGCGGGCCGGGGATGGACTCCATCATGTTGGCGGTGGCGATGAACAGCACGTCGGACAGGTCCAGCTCGACCTCGAGGTAGTGGTCGCGGAACGTGTGGTTCTGCGCCGGGTCCAGCACCTCGAGCAGGGCGGCCGTGGGGTCGCCGCGGTAGTCGGCGCCCAGCTTGTCCACCTCGTCCAGCAGGATCACCGGGTTCATCGAGCCGGCCTCGCGGATGGCCCGGACGATACGGCCGGGCAGCGCGCCGACGTAGGTACGCCGGTGACCGCGGATCTCCGCCTCGTCCCTGACCCCGCCCAGCGCCACGCGGGCGAACTTGCGGCCCATGGCGCGGGCCACCGACTCACCCAGCGAGGTCTTGCCGACGCCGGGAGGACCGCCCAGCGCCAGCACGGCACCGCTGCGCCGCCCGCCGACCAGGGTCAGGCCCTTGTCCGCGCGCCGCTTGCGCACGGCCAGGTACTCGATGATGCGCTCCTTGACGTCGTCCAGGCCCGCGTGATCGGCGTCCAGCACCGCACGCGCCGCCGCGACGTCGTAGGCGTCATCGGTGGTGGTGTTCCACGGGATCTCCAGGACGGTGTCCAGCCAGGTCCTGATCCAGCCCGCCTCGGGCGACTGGTCGGAGCCCCGCTCCAGCTTGGCCGCCTCCTTGAGCGCGGCCTCGCGCACCTTCTCGGGCAGGTCGGCGGCCTCGATCCGGGCCCGGTAGTCCTCCTCCTCGGAGGCGGGCTCGCCGTCCAGGCCGGCCAGCTCCTTGCGGATGGCCGCGAGCTGCTGGCGGAGCAGGAACTCGCGCTGCTGCTTCTCCATGCCCTCGCGGACGTCGTTCTGGATCGTCTCGGCCACGTCCAGCTCGGCGAGCTGGTCGCGGGCCCATCCGGCCAGCAGCTCAAGCCGCTGCTCGGGGTCGACGGTCTCCAGCAGCTGGTGGCGCTGCTCGAGCGAGAGGTAGCTGGCGTAGCCGGCGCTGTCGGCCAGCGCCGAGGGGTCCGTGATCCGCTGCAGGGCGTCGACGACCTGCCAGGCGCCGCGCTTCTGCAGGATGGACACCGCCACGTTGCGGTACTCGCGGGCCAGCTCGTGGGCACGCTCAGAGGGCTGCGGCTCGTCGACCACAGTGCCCTCCACCCACAGGGCCGCGCCGGGGCCGACGGTCCCGGAGCCGATCCGCACACGGGAAACGCCGCGGATCACCGCGGCGGGCTCACCGCTGGGCAGCCGTCCGACCTGCTCAATGGCGGCTAGGGTGCCAACGGGGGAGTACTTGCCGTTCAGCCGCGGGACTAGCAAGACCAGCGGCTTGGTTTCATCTGCGTCGGGGGCCGACGCGGCCAGCCGAGCTGCCTCGATGGCCACGCGGACCTCCGTGCCTGAGGTGTCCAGCGGGACCACCATGGTGGGCAGCACGATGGTGTCGTCCAGCGGCAGCACCGGCAGCGAGAGGGTTTCGGGCATCGCGCTCACTTCCTGCGTCGCGTTACGTTTACTTGATTACACCCGCTCTAAGCGGATGGTGCCTCCTTTTGTTCCCGGCTGGTTTCGCGGTCAGCGGACACGAGTATTTGCCCTGATAAACCCGATAATGACTAACAAATGTTCGAGGGGTGGCGGTGCCTCTGCTGATTGAGCAGGGGGAGGCACCGGGCCCTCCGGACAGCCTCGGGGGCTGATGCGGCCGACGACTTGAGGCCCTGTCGGCGTCGGTTCCGATCTTGGTGCGGGACCGCGCAACGACGTGGCTGTTGCTCTCACGTCGCTGTTACGACGTGGCTGTAACAGCCACGTCGTTGGCCTGGCTTCCAGCGGGGCTAGCCCATGGGGTAGCGGCGGACGCCGACGGCGTAGTCGACCTCGGCGGCCATGCCGATGTAGCCGGCCGCGTTGCGCAGGAACTCGTCCGGGTCGAAGTCGCCGCCCAGTCCCTCGATGTAGGCCCGGTGCTCGCGCAGCGACGCGATCCCGGCCTCGATGGTGTCGGTGACGTCCACGAAGTGGGTCGGGTTGCCGACCGCGCTGACGTAGGCGTCCTTGATGGTGTCGCACTTGGGGCCGGCGTCGGGGAAGACCCACTCGTTGGCCGCGTCGCGGCAGGCGTCCAGCACGGCCAGGCCCACGGCCCGGTGGTCGGAGTGGTTGACCGGGCCCTCTTCGCCCCAGGTCAGGTCGAAGCTCATGGTGATCACGACGTCCGGCCGCAGCCGCCGGAACGCGGCCGCCAGGTCGCGGCGCAGCGGCAGGCCGTACTCCACGGCGCCGTCCACGTGATCGAGGAACTGCACGTCGGTCACCCCGACCAGCGCGGCGCCGCGCATCTCCTCCTCGACCCGCAGCGGCCCGACCTGCGCCGGGTTCATGCCCGCGATGCCGGCCTCGCCCCTGGTGGCCAGCAGGTAGGAGACCTGCTTGCCCTGGCCGGTCCAGCGGGCCACGGCCGCGGCGGCGCCGTACTCCAGGTCGTCGGGGTGGGCGACGACGGCGACGGCCCGCTCCCAGTCCTCGGGCATGGGCTTCAAGCCTGGCACGGCTACCTCCGGCGTGGTCTTTGTGATGACGCTGGGTGGCGCCTCAAACGGCGCTGCCTGAAGCGTAGCCACGCCAGGCCGGCCGGAGCACGCGCACCCGGCGTAGGCTGCGGCCCGTGTCTTCCGCCGACGCGGCGCCCCCGGCCCAGGGGCCGCCCCGCACGCAGGCCCGCCTGCAGCTGGTCGCCGCGACCTAGGCGGGGCCGGCTCGCCGTCACGCCGCTGCGCGAGGGCGGGTCGCTCCCGGCCATCATGGAAGCCGACGACCTGGGCACCTACGTGGTCAAGTTCCGCGGCGCCGGGCAGGGGCCCAAGGCACTGGTGGCCGAGGTCATCGCCGCCCGGCTGGCCCGCGGCTGCGGGCTGGCGGTGCCCGACCTGGTGGCGGTGGAACTGGACCCGGCCCTGGCGCCGGGCGAGCCGGACCAGGAGATCCAGGACCTGCTGCGGGCCAGCGCCGGGCTCAACCTGGGCGTGGACTTCCTGCCCGGCGCGCTCGACTTCGACGCAGCCGCCGCCGCAGTGGTGGACGGGGCGCTGGCCGGGCGGATCTTGTGGTTCGACGCGCTGGTCAGCAACGCCGACCGGTCCTGGCGCAACCCGAACATGCTGCTGTGGCACGGGGTGCTGTACCTGATCGACCACGGGGCCACGCTGACCTTCCAGCACCGCTGGGAGACCGCGGCCGCGGCCCGGACCCGGCCCTACGACGCCGCCGAGCACGCGCTGATCGGGTGCCAGCCGCTGGTCGACGAGGCCGACGCGGACCTGGCCGGGCTGGTCACGGCGGCCCTGGTCGAGGAGGCGGTGGCCGCGGTGCCGGACGCCTGGCTGGTGCCGGAGCCGGGCTACGACTCGGCGGCGGCGCTGCGCCGGGCCCACGCGGCCGAGATCCTGGGCCGCCTGGAGGCCCGCCCGGCCTGGCTGCCGGGACTGCGGGAGGCGGCGGACCGCGGGGTGGCCGGGCGCAAGCCCGCGCGGCGCGGCGGCCCCTCTTGGCCGCGCCGCCCGGCGGGCGGAACCGAGCCAGGGGCGGAGTCATGACCGGCCTGGCCCCGGCCGGCGACGTCACCACGGCGGCGCAGGTTTTCGAGTACGCGGTGCTGCGGGTGATCCCGCGGGTGGACCGCGGCGAGGCGATGAACGCGGGCGTCCTGCTGTACTGCCGTCCGCTGCGCTACCTGGGCGCGCGGATCGCCCTGGACACCGGGCTGCTCCTGGCCCTGGACCCGGCCGCCGACGTGGCCGGCGTGGAGCGGGCCCTGGCCGCGGCCGCGGCGGTGTGCGACGGGCGCGACGGGGGCGCGGGCCCGGCCGGCCAGGAGGACATCGGCCGCCGGTTCCGCTGGCTGACCGCGCCGCGCAGCACGGTCGTCCAGGCCGGCCCGGTGCACACCGGGCTGACCCGCGATCCGGAGGCCGAGATCGACCGGCTGCTTCGGGAACTCGTGCTGCGACCTCGGTAAGCTGTGACCGCTCGAAGAGGGCCGAGGCGCTCAGGGCAATACCGACGATGAGCACCTGGCGAGGGGAAGCACGGCAGTGCGGGCGACGAGAGAACACGCAGCGCTCAAGGTGGCCATGCTGGGCTGCGGGGCAGTGGGGTCGGCGGTCTACCGCCTGCTGACCGAGCAGTCAACCGACCTGGCCGCCCGTGCGGGCGCCGCGCTCGAGGTCGTCGGCGTCGCGGTGCGCGACACCAGCCGTCCACGGCTGGTCCCGGTCCCGCCCGAACTGCTCACCACCGACGCCGCCGCGCTGGTGACCCGCCCCGACGTGGACATCGTGATCGAGCTCATCGGCGGCATCGAGCCGGCCCGCACGCTGCTGCTGACCGCGCTGAACGCGGGCAAGTCGGTGGTCACGGGCAACAAGGCGCTGCTGGCCAGCGACCGGGCCCTGCTGCACGACGCGGCCAGGAACGGCGGGGCTGACCTCTACTATGAGGCCGCCGTGGCGGGCGCGATCCCGCTGCTGCGGCCGCTGCGCGAGTCGCTGGCCGGCGACGAGGTCCGCCGGGTGCTCGGCATCGTCAACGGCACGACCAACTACATCCTCGACAAGATGGACACCTCGGGCGCCGACTTCGGCGCCGCGCTGGCCGAGGCCCAGGCGCTCGGCTACGCCGAGGAGGACCCGACCGCCGACGTGGCCGGCTACGACGCCGCGGCCAAGGCGGCCATCCTGGCCAGCATCGCGTTCCACACCAAGGTCACCGCCGACGACGTGTACCGGGACGGCATCACCAGGGTCACCCCGGCCGACATCGCCGGTGCCAGGGCGCTGGGCTGCGTGGTCAAGCTGCTGGCCATCTGCGAGCGCTGCAACGGCGGCGTATCGGCCCGCGTGCACCCGGCGATGATCCCGCGGGTGCACCCGCTGGCCGCCGTGCGCGAGGCCTATAACGCGGTGTTCGTGGAGGCCGAGTCGGCCGGCCGGCTGATGTTCTACGGTGCCGGCGCGGGCGGGCAGCCCACGGCCAGCGCCGTGCTCGGCGACATCGTCACCGTGGTCCGCAACCGGCTGGCCGGGCTGCGCGGGCCCGACGCCTCCACCTACGCGGCCCTGCCGCTGGTGCCCATCGGCGACGCGATCACCAGCTACTACGTGCAGCTCGACGTGGCCGACCGGCCCGGCGTGCTGGCCCCGATCGCCGACGCATTCGCCCAGCAGGGTGTGTCGATCAAGGCGATGCGCCAGGAGGGCCGCGGCGACGAGGCCAACCTGATCATCGTCACCCACACGGCCAGGGAGGACGCCCTGGCCAAGACGGTAGCCGCGCTCAGCGCCATGCCCGCGGTGCGGGCCGTGGACAGCGTGATGCGCGTCGAGGGGGAGGACGACGAATGAGCCCGGTGACCGCCGCCCAGAATGCCGACGCCCAGAATGCCGACGCCCAGAATGCCGACGCCCAGAATGCCGACGCCCAGACGGTAGCCGCCGAGACCGTAGCCGCCGAGACCACCAGCACCGCGGCCGGCCGGCCCTGGCGCGGCGTGATCGAGGAGTTCCGCGCCAGCCTGCCGGTCACCGACGACACCCCGGTGGTCACGCTGGCCGAGGGCGGCACGCCGCTGCTGCCCGCCCCGGCGCTGTCGGCCCGCACCGGCTGCGAGGTCTACCTCAAGGTCGAGGGGGCCAACCCGACCGGCTCGTTCAAGGACCGCGGCATGACGGTCGCGGTCAGCCTGGCCGCCGGGCGCGGGGCCAAGACCGTCATCTGCGCCTCGACCGGCAACACCAGCGCCAGCGCCGCCGCCTACGCCGCCCGGGCCGGCCTGGGCTGCGCGGTGCTCGTCCCGGCGGGCAAGATCGCCCTGGGCAAGCTGGCCCAGGCGCTCGTCTACGGGGCCAAGCTGCTCCAGGTCGACGGCAACTTCGACGACTGCCTGGAACTGGTCCGCAAGCTGGCCAACGGCTACCCGATCGCCCTGGTCAACTCGGTCAACACCGACCGGCTGCACGGCCAGAAGACGGCCGCGTTCGAGATCGTGGACGAGCTCGGCGACGCGCCCGACGTGCACTGCCTGCCCGTCGGCAACGCGGGCAACATCGCTGCCTACTGGATGGGCTACCAGGAGCGGCATGCCGACCGCCGGGCCAGCAAGACCCCGCGCATGTGCGGCTTCCAGGCCAGCGGCGCGGCCCCGATCGTCAACGGCGCGCCGGTGCTCAAGCCGGTCACCGTGGCCACCGCGATCAGGATCGGCAACCCCGCCTCGTGGCGGCTGGCCGAGGCGGCCAGGGACGAGTCGGGCGGCCTGATCGACGCGGTCACCGACGAGCAGATCCTGGCCGCCTACCAGCTGCTGGCCAGGGAAGAGGGCGTGTTCGGCGAGCCGGCCTCGGCGGCCGGCGTGGCCGGGCTGCTCCAGGCACGGGCCAGCGGCCAGGTGCCGGCCGGCGCGGTGGTGGTGTGCACGATCACCGGGCACGGCCTCAAGGACCCGGACACCGCCGTGTCCGGCCACCCGGCCTCGGAGACGATCCCGGTCGACGCGGGCGCCGCGGCCGCCGCCATAGGACTGGCGTGAGCTGGGCCGACGCGAGCCCGGTCAGCGTTCGCGTCCCGGCCACCAGCGCCAACCTCGGCCCCGGCTTTGACTCCTTCGGCCTGGCCCTGGGCCTGTACGACGTCGTGACCGCCCGGGTGGCGCCCGAAGGGCTGGCCATCGAGGTCAGCGGCACGGGCGCCGACACCGCGGGCGCGGGCGAGCAGCATCTGGTCGTCCGGGCCATGCGCACCGCGTTCGCCCATCTCGGCGGGCAGCCGCCCGGGCTGTTGCTGGCCTGCGTCAACGCGATCCCGCAGGGCTTCGGGCTGGGCTCGTCGGCGGGCGCCATCGTGGCCGGGCTGCTGGCCGCGCGGGCGCTGGCCGGGTCCGACGGGACGGCCGCGCTGTCCGACGGGGACGTCCTGCGCCTGGCCACCCGGATGGAGGGCCACCCGGACAACGTGGCCGCCTGCCTGGCCGGCGGCCTGACCATCGCCTGGGACTCGGGCTCCGAGTCGGCCAGCTCGCCGGGGGCGAAGGTGGCCCGGCTGACCCCGCTGCCCAGCATCGGCGCCGTGCTCTGCGTGCCCGGTTCCCCGGTGCTGACCAGCGCGGCCCGCGCCGTGCTGCCACCCGAGATCCCGCATGCCGCCGCCGCGGCCAACTCGGCCCGCGCCGCGCTGCTGGTGGCCGCACTCACCAGCCGTCCCGACCTGCTGATGGACGCCACCGAGGACTTCCTGCACCAGCGCTACCGGGCGGCGGCCATGCCCGCCACTGCGGCCCTGATCGCCGCGCTGCGCGCGACCGGGGTGCCCGCGGTGGTGTCCGGGGCCGGCCCATCGGTCCTGGCCTTCATCCAGGACGGCACGGGACCCAAGCCCGGCGACGTAACCGCGATAGCGGGCCCGGACTGGCAGGTTCAGGCCCTGGCGGTGGACACCGAAGGCGCCCGCGTCGTCTGAGCTGCGGGCGGGGCTCGACCCCGGCTTGAGCGGCTGCCAGGATAGGACCGGCGCGGGCGGGCGAGGTAAGGGGCAGTGAGCGGTGTCACTTGAGGTCAAGCGGCTGCATCTGGGAGCGACCCCCGGCGGCACCGAGGGGTATCCGGTGCACGGCTTCGTGGTTACTTATCCGGGCGGGGCCGCCCTGGTCGACACCGGGATCGGCGGGCCGCCTGACCTGATCAGGGACTGGGAGGTGGTCAACGTCGCCGCCGCCGACGCCCTGGGCGGCCTTGGCCTGGTCCCCGGCGACATCGACCTGGTCATCAACACCCACCTGCACTTCGACCACTGCGGCCAGAACGCGGTGTTCAAGCACGCGGACTTTTACGTGCAGCGGGCCGAGCTTGACCGGTGTCGGCGCGAGTCGCCCGTGGTGTATGACTGGCTCGACTTCCAGAACGCTAGCTTCGAGCTGCTGGACGGCGACGCCGAGATCCGGCCCGGCCTGTCGGTCATCGCCACCCCCGGGCACACCTCGGGCCATCAGTCGGTGCTGGTCGCCGCCGAGGAGGGCGGCCCGGACCTGCTCATCGGCGACGCCGCCTACACACCCCGCCAGTACCAGCCCGAGCCTGGCCCGCTCCCCCCGGGCCAGGCCGCCGACGAGGACGCCTGGCACGCCTCGGCGAACCGGATCCGGGCGCTGAACTCGGCCCGCGTCCACTTCTGCCACCACACGGACGTAGTGCACGGCTAAAGGACGGATTGCGCGAGACTTCACGGGCTCATGAGTCGTTAGACGCGGGGCGGTGGGGCAGGACGCAGTCGCCGCACAGGCCGCCGCCGGGGAGGCGATAGTACAGGCAGCAGGAACGACGTCGGAAGCCCAGGGCGGCGCTCGTCACGCCTAGCTGGCCGGTGTCGGTGAGGCGGCCGTGAGCCAGCAGGGTGGAGGCCAGCGCGGTGGCGGGGGCGCGGAGCGCGGGGCGGGTGCTGATCAGCACGCCTAGGGCGCCGGTCAGGGCCGAGGCCGCGTTGCCCCACAGGAGGCCGTCGGCGATCTCGCCGCTGAGGGCCTCGGCCAGTGGCTCGAGGTGGCCCGGTACGACGACCCGGTAGGCCAGTTCGGACAGCGCGTCGGGGTCGTCGGCCACCCAGCCGGCCGGCTCGGGGAGGGCCAGCTCCAGCGGGGACGGGGCTTCGTGGTCGCGGACCTGGAGGCGGGCCAGGTCAGGCACGACCCCGGCCAGCAGGCCGGCGCCTAGTACCGGGGACCAGAGGCGGGCGGCGTAGGCCTGCTGCGCGATGGAGCCGGCCACCCGTGGCTCGGCTTCGGGCAGACGGGCCTTGGCCCCGGCCGGAAAGCCGTCCGCGTAGTAGGCCGTGGCCAGGCGCCAGCCGGGTCCGGTGGCCTCGGCGGCCAGCCTGAAGAACGGGCCGATGGTCGCCGCGGACGCCAGCGCGCGGGCCACCTCGGCCGGAGGGGCGGGCTGGCTGGTCACGTGCCCATTGTCGCCGAGAGAATGGGGATGAGCACGCTGAGGAGCCGGGTACCAGGGAGGCGCCAGTGACTGCGGACCAGGCGGAGCAGTCGGATCAGTCTGATCAGTCGGCCAAGGCCAGTGCCAGGGCCAAGGCCAAGGCCAAGAAGGTCGGGCCCCAGGAGGCGGCCCGGATCCTGGCCGAGCGCGATCCGGTCATCGCCGGGCTGTTCGACGAGTTCGGGCTGCCCGCCTTCCACATTCCGCGGGACGGCAACTTCCCGGCCCTGGTCCGGTCGGTGACCTACCAGCAGCTGGCCGGGGCCGCGGCCAGGGCCATCCACGGCCGGCTGGTCACCGCCCTGGGCGAGGTCACCCCCGAGCGGATGATGGCGCTGACCACCGAGGAACTGCGCGCCGCCGGGCTGTCCGGCCGTAAGGCCGAGTCGCTGCGCGACCTGGCCGGCAAGGTGCTGGACGGCACCATCGAGCTGGACTCGCGCCGGCTGGCCCGGCAGAGCGACGAGGACATCGTGGGCCGGCTGAGCACGGTCAAGGGCATCGGCAAGTGGTCGGCCGAGATGTTCCTGATGTTCCAGCTCCGCCGCCTGGACGTCTGGCCCACGGGCGACCTGGGGGTGCGCCGGGGATACGGGCTGGCCTGGGGGATCCCGATGCCAACGCCCAAGCAGCTCGACGCCCTGGGCGAGCCCTACCACCCCTACCGGACCGTGGTGGCCTGGTTCTGCTGGCGGGCGGCCGAGCGCGCCGCCGGCACCGGCCCCTCGGCGGTGACCGCCTGATCCCTTATGGGCGCCGGTAGCCCGCCGCCGCCTCGATCACGGCCCCGGTGGCCAGCAGCAGTTCCTCGCTGCCGGGCGGCCCGATGAGCTGCAGGCTGGCCGGCAGCCCGCGGGCGCTGGGCACCGGCAGGGCCAGGGCCGGTAGCCCGGCCAGGTTGATGGGCGCGGTGCACCGGGTGTGCCCGCCCGCTTCCGGGTCGGCCACCGGGGCCGGGAAGATGGCCACGGCCGCCATGACCAGCAGCCCGGCCTGGCCGAAGAGCTGGTCGAACCGGGCCTGCCAGGTGCGCTGGAAGTCACGGGCCAGTTCGGTCTGCGCGCTGGTGATCGCGGCCGCCTCGATGAGCCGCTCGCGGACGCTGGCGCCCAGCCGGGCCCGGCGTTCTGGGTCGGTCAGCAGGTAGCCGTTGCAGGCGATGACCTCGGCGTCCATGATCGAGTAGACCGCCTTGAGCGCGTTGGTCCAGCCCGGCAGCTCCAGGTCAACGACAGGAATTCGGGCTCGGTCCAGGGCCTCATCCACGGCGACGTCGATGACCGGGTCGACGTCGGTCCCCTCGGGCCGCAGCCGCCCGAGCAGCGCGGCCGGGGCGGCGCCGGCCGCGAACCCCGGCTCCAGCAGCGCCATCCCGGTCTCCAGGCCGGCCACGGTGGCGGCCATCGGGCCGACGGTGTCCAGGCTCGGCGACAGCGGCCAGACCCCGTCCAGCGGGATACGGCCGTGCGTGGTCTTGAGCCCGGCGATGCCGCAGTAGGCGGCCGGGACCCGGATCGACCCGCCGGTGTCCGAGCCGTAGGCGACGTCGGCGTCGCCGGTGGCCACGGCGACCGCCGACCCGCTGGACGAGCCGCCGGGCAGTCGGGCGGGATCGACCGGGTTGACCGGCGTGCCGTAGTTCTCGTTTCGGCCCGAGGCACCGTAGGCCAGCTCGTTGAGGTTGGTCTTGCCCACGATCACGGCCCCGGCCGCGCGGGCGCCGGCCATGCAGGCGGCGTCGGCTTCCGCGGGCGCGGCGTAGTCGGCCACGGCCCGGCTGCCGGCGGTGGTGGGCAGGCCGGCCATGTCGATCAGGTCCTTGACCGCGAGCCGCAGCCCGCGACCGTCGGCGTCTAGCTCGGTGATGTAAGTGGCCATACGGTCAAGCTAGCGGCCGAGCCGCTGAACGACTGGCGGAAACACGACCCCCTTGTTAACCGATCAAAGTCCGGACCGGGGCCTACCGGAACGCGGCCGTGACCGGGGCGAGCCGCAGGACTTCCTCGGGTCCGGCCAGGTCGGGCAGGGCGACGAAGACGGCATCGACACCGCGCTGGGCCAGCAGCCGGTAGCGGTCGATGTGGTCGCGGGGCGGGCCGGCGTGGTGCCGGGCCGCGAACGCGGCCGCGGCGGTCCGGCCGCGCAGCCGCTCGACCAGGCTGGCCGCGTGCTCGCGGTCGGTGCCGACGACCGGGATGTCGAGCACGGTGACCTGAAGGCTGGCCGGGTCGCGGCCGGCCTGCGCGCAGTGCTCGCGCAGCACGGCCAGCTTGCGGTCCAGGGTGGCGGGGTCGGAGGGCAGGTTGCAGCCGTCGCCTAGGCGGGCCGCGATGCGCAGCGTGCGGCGCTCGCCCGAGCCGCCGACGATGATCGGGATGTCGCCCGTCGGCCGCGGGTAGCAGGTCGTCTCGGGCAGCTCGACCCGCTCGCCGTGGTAGGCCTTGGTGCCTGGCTGCCACAGCGCGCGCATGGTCTCGATAGTGCGCTCGAGCTGGTCCAGGCGCTGCCCGGCGGGCGGGAAGGGCAGGCCGAACCCGGCGTGCTCGCGGTCCCACCAGCCCGCGCCGAGCCCGCAGAAGGCCCGGCCGCCGGACAGCACGTCGAGAGTGGCGGCGGTCTTGGCCAGAACGCCGGCCGGGCGGTACGTCACCGGGCTGACCAGCGTGCCCAGCCGCAGGCCGGTGTCCAGGCCGGCCAGCAGGCCGAGCGTCACCCAGGGCTCGGGTATGGGCTCCCAGGCCCGGCCGACCTGCGGAATCTGGATCAGGTGGTCCATCAGCGCCAGGCCGGCGAACCCGGCCTCGCTGGCCGCCGCGGCGACCGAGCGCAGCCACCCGGCCGGGTCCTCGCCCCACTGGAAACTAGAGACGTGCAGGTAAAAGCTCAACTCCGGCCTCGCCTCCGGCTGGGCCTGAGGCTCGGGCTGGCCCGCGGACGCGGCCCGGGCGGGGGTGTGCGCGGGCTCGAGCCGGGCCGGGCCGGCCTCGACCACGATGTCCCAGTCTTCGGCGGCCAGCTCGGCCCGGACCGCGCGCACCCGGCGGAGCTGGGCGTCGAGCACGGCGGCCGGGACGGCCACGGCGCGGGCCCGGTTGCGCTCGCGGCACAGCCCGGGGTCGGTGTCGAACAGCACGGCCACCGCGGGCAGGCCCGAGCGGCGGGCCTGGTCCAGGTAGCCGCGGCGGCGTTCGGGGTCCAGGCCGAGGGTGTCGATGACGGTGGCCAGGCTGTGTTTGGTGCGCGCGGCCACGATCTGATCAAGCAGCGAGAAGGCGTCGGCCGAGGCGTCCAGGTCGCGTTCGCCACTGCCGACCACGGCCCGGAGATGATCGGAGGCCACCACCTCGGTGGCGCGGTAATGCGCGGCGGCCCAGGCTGACTTGCCGGAGCCGGACGCGCCGATCAGCACGACGAGCGCGGGATCGGGGATGCGGCGCGGCTCGGCCGGGCCGGCCGGGTTGGCCGGGTCGGCGGCGTCGATGTCCACGCTCACCAGGGTGGCAGAGCGGGGCCGGGGCCGCCCTGACCGGGCGGGCCGGCGGGCTCAGTCCTGGCTCGGGGCGGGGGTTGGGGTGGCGGGGGTCGCAGTGGCGGGAGCCTGGGTTCCGGACGCCTGGGTGCTGGTGGCGGGCTTGGCCGGGGCCGGGGCCTCGGTGAGCTGCTTGAGGATGTCGGTGCGCAGGGTGCCGACGTGGATGCCGGCCACCTTGAGCGCCTCGACGGCGCCCGAGTCAGGCTGGTCGATGATGCTGAGTAGCAAGTGCCCGGAGGACACGTGGTCGTGGCGGAACCGGTGGGCGGTGCGCAGGGCGAGGTCGAGCGCGCGGCGAGCGTTCCTGGTCAGGTGCAGGTCGAGCGCCGGGGCCGGGCCGCGCGCGCCGTGCTCGCCGGGCCGGGCTTCCCCTGGTGTGCCACCAGGGGCGGGCGGGGCCTGCGGGGGTGTTGCGGCTTCCGTGGTGGTGGCTTCGGGGATGGGGGCTTCTGTGGTGGTGGCTTCTGGGGTGTCGGCGGCGGCCAACCGCGCGGCCTCCACCTGCGGGACGGCGGCGCGCACCTCGGCGGGGTCGGCCTGGACCGCCTCCAGCACGTCGGTGGCATCGCCGGGCTCGTCCATCAGGCCGAGCAGCAGGTGCTCGGTGCCGATCTCGCGGCGGCCGGCCCTGGCGGCTTCTTCCCTGGCCTTGGCGATGGCCGCTCGTGCGTCCGGATCGAATCGCTCGAACATCAACTGCTCCGTTCACCCGACGTGCTGTCACGCGGTTCCTGAGCTGTCACCAGGCCGTGGCTGGCTCGCCCCGCTGGACGCCGACGGCGGCTCAGCAGTTGCCAGATGATAGCTCCGCCGCGCGGGTTGTCCGCCCGCCCGCGGCGGTTGCCGGCCGGTCTCAGGGCCCTTCGAGCGGCTTGCCGTAACGGTCCGAGCCTGGTCAGCGGCGTTATCGTGGACCGATGTCCGAGCTTGAGATCACCTCGCGAATCCGCGTCCGCGCCGACCCCCAGCGGGTCTGGGAGCTGGCCATGGACTGGTCGCGGCAGGGGGAGTGGATACCGGCCACGGTGGTCCGCGGCGGCACCGGCGTCGGCGCCAGGGTGGAGGCCAGGACCGGGGTCGGGCCGGCCGCGTTCACCGACACCATGGTCATCACCGAGTGGGCGCCGCCGCGCCGCTGCGTGGTCCGGCACACCGGGCGGGTGGTCCGCGGCAGCGGTGTGTTCGAGGTCGCGGCGCAGGGGGAGTTCAGCGAGTTCCGCTGGACCGAGCTCATCGACCTGCCGGTGCCGGAGGCGGTCCGGCCCGTAGCCACCGCGATCGGTCGGTGGACCGTCGTCCCGCTGACCCGGCTGGGCCTGGACTACGCCCTGCGCCGGTTCGCCCGCCTGGTCTGAGGGTGCGCGGCCTGGGCACTGCCTGGGCACTGCCTGGGC
>Ga0134126_10001297_pt1 | contig 31725 bp, 27 predicted proteins | sample KB31752_FD_96881 | JGI IMG/M metagenome (GOLD analysis project Ga0134126, IMG submission 96881) | Terrestrial soil microbial communities with excess Nitrogen fertilizer from Kellogg Biological Station, Michigan, USA - KB3-175-2 | ecosystem: Environmental > Terrestrial > Soil > Unclassified ... | reverse complement strand
CGCGCAGGCGCTGAAGATACAAGCGCCACTGGCGTGATGGATGAAGAGCCTTCTGAGAAACCGGAAGCTGCGAGGAGCTCCGAGGAACTCAAAGAGGCGCAAAAGAGCCGGCTCGCTGATCTTGATCGCGAAACGCTGGTTAATATCTATCATCAGATGCTGCTCGTTCGTCGCTTCGAAGAGAAGGCCGCCGAAATATACAGCGCCGGCAAGATTGGTGGTTTCTGTCATCTTTATATCGGCCAGGAAGCTGTTGCCATCGGCTCTATTTCGGCAATTCGCAAAGATGATTATGTTTTGACCAGCTATCGCGAACACGCCCATGCGATTGCCAAGGGCATGACGCCCGAGTCGGTAATGGCTGAGCTTTACGGCAAGGCAACCGGATGTTCTAAGGGCAAGGGCGGGTCAATGCATATGTTTGATAAGGAAGTGAACTTCCTTGGCGGACACGCTATTGTGGGCGGACAAATCCCTTTGGCGACAGGTGTTGCTTTCGCTTCAAAATATAAGGGCACCGATCAGGTAACCCTCTGTTATTTTGGCGAAGCAGCAGTCAACCAGGGAGCCTTTCACGAGTCTCTCAACATCGCGCAACTCTGGAAACTTCCCTGCATTTACATTTGCGAAAACAATCAATACGGAATGGGAACGTCGCTGGCTCGCGCGATGTCGTCGCATGACATTTCGCAGAAAGCTTATGCCTACGATATTGCCTCCGAGTTTGTTGATGGCATGGACGTGTTAGCCGTGCGAGAGGCGACCCTGCGAGCAGTCGAGCGCGCCCGCAAGAATTATTTACCTACGCTACTCGAGGTGCGCACCTATCGCTTCATGGGACACTCAATGTCTGATCCCGGAAACTACCGTACCCGCGCTGAGATCGAGCGTCATCAGGAACGCGATCCACTCAAGCTTTTTTCCGCCAGCTTGAAAGAGGAGGGCGTGTTGTCTGACTCCGAATTTCAAAAGATCGAAGCGGAAGTTAAGGAACAGGTTGAGAAGTCGGTCCGGTTTGCTGAAGAAAGTCCTTTTCCCGATCCGAAAGAGCTGCATACCGATGTTTATGCCAGTCCCATCGAACCCGGTAAAAGTTAATTCCGAGACGAGATTCGTAATAAGAGGAACTCATTAAATGGCTTTGGTAACTATGCGCGAGGCGCTCAATCAAGCTTTACGCGAGGAGATGCTGCGCGATAAAGACGTCTTTCTGATGGGCGAAGAAGTTGGCGAGTATCAGGGGGCTTACAAGGTTACCAAGGGCTTGCTTGAAGAACTCGGCCCCAAGCGCGTCATCGATACGCCAATAACAGAACTGGGTTTTGCGGGACTCGGCGTCGGCGCCGCGATGGCAGGGTTACGACCGATCGTCGAGTTTATGACTTTCAACTTCTCGATTCTGGCGACCGATCAGATTATTAACTCCGCTGCCAAGATGCTCTACATGTCCGGTGGCCAGTTCAAGATCCCCATTGTGTTCCGAGGACCTGGTGGATCAGCATTCCAGGTTTCTTCCCAGCATTCACAGGCACTCGAGTCGTGGTTCGCATATTTCCCGGGAATAAAGGTGGTCATGCCTTCCACTCCTGGTGACGCGAAAGGCCTGCTTAAGTCTGCGATTCGCGATGATGATCCGGTGATCTTCATTGAGCAGGAGAGAATGTACGGACAGAAGGGCGAAGTGTCTGACGATCCGGATTTTACTATTCCCCTAGGTGTTGCCGACATTAAACGAGAAGGAACGGACGCCACCATCGTGGCGCGATCATTAATGGTTCCCATTGCGTTAAAGGCTGCTGAGATTCTGCAGGAACAGGGAGTGTCCTGCGAAGTGATCGACCCGCGCACCATTAGGCCGTTGGACATCGGCACGATCATCGAATCTGTAAAGAAAACAAATCGAGTGGTAGTCGCCGAAGAGTCGCATCCTTTCTGCGGAGTTGCGGCCGAGATTAGTTCAGAAATCAATGAGCGGGCTTTTGACTATCTCGATGCGCCAGTCAAGCGCGTCTCCGGTGCCGACGTGCCGATGCCCTACGCGAAGAATCTCGAGGATCTGGCAATCCCCAATGTCGATCAGATTGTCGCGGCAGTTCGCGAAGTTGCATATTTGTAGAAGCGACTCAGTTGTCCGCCGTTCAGTTATCGTGATGCGCGGCTACTATCGGATCGAGAAACAACTACGGACTAGGGACAAGCAAAGGACCAAGTTGAATGGCAACTCAGGTAATCATGCCCAAGCTTTCGCCCACGATGGAAGAGGGACAACTCTCTCGTTGGCTAAAGAAAGAGGGCGACAAGGTGTCGATGGGTGAACCGCTCGCCGAAATTGACACTGACAAGGCCACCATGGAAATGCAGGCGCTCGGTAGCGGAGTGTTGCGGAAGATCCTGATTCAGGAGGGTGAATCGGCACCTCTCGGGCAGTTGATCGCAATCATTGGTGAACCTGACGAAGACATTTCCGCGCTGACCGCGAAGTCCGCTTCAAGTCAATCGCCTAAGGCCGCCGCTCCGGCTGAGCCGGCCAAAGAATCAAAAGAGCCCGAACCTGGACCACCTGCTGTACCTGAATCGTCGGCGTCCGGTGTAGCGGTAGACGCCTCCGGAAATGCCTCTGGAAATGGCCGCCAGGAAGCTCCGCAAGCCCCAGACGCATCGAGCGGCCGTCTGATTGTTTCTCCGTTGGCAGCGCGAATGGCGGCGGAGTCTGGAATTGATTTGCGTTCCGTAAGCGGTAGCGGTCCCGGCGGCAGAATTATTAAACGCGACGTCGAACAGCTCATTAGCGGTAAATCCCCGGCCGCCGCCGCGGAAGCTCCGACCAGACATCTGCGAGCAGTCGAGACCAGTCCCTTCCAGAAATCGGCGACCGCGCCAGCCTCAGCTTACCGTGATGAACCGTCCAGCGAGATGCGCCGCACAATTGCCAAACGTTTAGTGACCTCGTTAGGCCCGGTACCACATTTCTTTCTCACCACTGAGATCGAAATGGATCGCGCGGCTGACATGCGCAAGGGAATAAACGAGCTCGATCCTGAACTGAAGATCAGCATCAACGACATCATCATTAAGGTAGCCGCGGCTGCTCTTGTGCAGCACCCACAGGTCAATGCCTCGTTTCAGGATAAAGTGGTCAGATATTATGAACACGCCGACATTGGCGTTGCGGTGGCGATTGAGGAAGGACTAATCACGCCGATTGTCCGCGCGGCGGATCAGAAGTCACTCAGCGAAATTGCCGCCGAGGTTCGCGATTTGGCTGAACGTGCGCGCCATCGCAAGCTGCGGCCCGAAGAGTATTTGGGCGCGAGCTTTTCCGTAAGCAATCTGGGGATGTTTGGTATCGACGAATTTACCGCGATAATTAACCCGCCGGAAGCGGCAATCCTGGCAATCGGCGCGATGTCACCAAAGCCGGTGGCGCGAAACAACGAGCTGGTCATTCGCCAAATGATGCGCGTCACGATGTCCTGCGATCACCGGGTAGTTGACGGCGCGACCGGAGCGAAGTTCCTGCAGACTTTCAAGAAGATTCTTGAGAATCCGCTTTTCCTGGTTGTCTAAGACTGGCTAATTATTGGACGTGCTTTCGAAGGATCGGACTGACCGATCCTTTTTTGCTGCGACTCAACTTTTTATTCACACCACTGATGCCTTCTAACTCAGCGCTCAAGGATCACCCCATCACGCCGCATCTGGCTTTGTTGGCGGTGCAAATCATGTTTGGCAGCTGGCCTATCCTTGGCAAGGTTGCAATGCGATCGATGTCGAGCACCAGCCTGGTTTGCTTTCGTATATTCGGCGCTGCCCTCATCTTCAGTGTGTTACAACGAAAGCTCGGTGGCCTCCGGCAATTGCCCCGGCGAATCATTGCCTGGCTGGTCCTCTCAAGCTTACTCGGCGTCGCCCTTAATCAGTTCATTTTTGTGAAAGGCTTGTCGCTTACTACCGCGATCAATTCGACATTACTGATAACGACTATTCCCGTATTCGCTCTCGTCGTAAGCATAGCTCTCGGATATGACAAAGCCTCTCTGCGACATTTTCTCGGTATCCTGCTCGCCGCCGCTGGTGTTATCTATCTGGTCGATCCTTTGCGAGCGGATTTCAGCGCGCAAACAACACTCGGCAACCTCTTGCTCGTTGCCAGTTCCTTTTCTTACGGCGCCTACCTGGCCGTCTCACGAAATCTCTTTCGACGGTATGGCGCCCTCAATGTCATCACCTGGATTTTTCAAGTGGCTGCACTGGTTGCTATACCCATTGCGTTTTATTCCTGGAACACTGAGGGGTTGAAAGCGGCTTCGCCAGGACTATTCCTCGCAGTTGCTTACATCATTCTGGTTCCTACTGTCGGTGCCTACTATCTAAACTCATGGGCTATCACACACGTGTCGCCCAGCGTCGTTGCAGTCTACGTTTATCTGCAACCGCTGCTGGCGTTTGGACTTGCACCGTTGGTGTTGGGTGAAAGTTGGAACTCTAGAACAATCTTGGCTTGCGGTCTGATCTTTGCCGGCGTAGCGGTAGTCACCATTCGCAGTCGTAGCCGTGCGGTTGAGGAGATTTCAGAACATCCGGATGCGTTAACACAGTAAGACTGTTTCAAGTTTCAGTTTCAAGTTTCAAGTTCTCGATTTAAGCACTGCGAGTTGGGGTTTCAATGTTCCTGTGTAGGTCTGAACTTGGAACTTGAAACTTGAAACTTAAAACCTAAAACTAAAGTTGCTTAACGATGCGACCCACCGGGTAGAGGTTCATCTGCTTGTCCCAGTAAGGCGACCGGCGATAGAAAAACTGTAGTCTGGCGTGCGGGTTAGCAGCGAAGGCGGCATCGCCGGCGAGTTTCTTTTCGTACTCCTCACGCAAAGCAGGATTCTTCTCCAGCATTTCGCGCGCCAGCGCTTCGACTACGTAATCCTCGCCATATTCCTTCTGCTCAAACGTCGCATTGAAAAATCCCCAGTGAACTAAAGAATCAGGCGCTTCCGGTTCCAGCAGGTTAATTGCAACCTTCGCTGCTTCCTGCGCCAGTGGAACAATTACTGACCCCGCCGGAAACGTGCGCCGTTCTCGAACCACTTCCACCTTAAACGATGGCATCAGCCGTCCCTCGAAAGGAACTCCAGCCCACTTCACATCAACAAAGCGATAACTCTCAATATCGATCGTGGTCGTTTCTTTTGTAGTTTGAATTGCCAGGCCATGTGCTTTCAGAACCTCGATTACACTCGACCACTGGCCCGGGACTATATAGTAGAGCGGCGGTGCTATCGATTTCGTCACGCGAAAATCGTTATACAGCGGCACGGTCAACTCAATTGGCCTGGTTCCAAAGATGACGCGCTGTGCTCCCGAGATATCGCTCACTTCCGTGTGGGACTCGACGGCCTTCAATTTGTAAGGCGTGCTCTGGTCGCCTAACTCGAAGTCGATTGGATAACTGCGCGAAGGATCGTAGGTGCGACCATCAGACAATGTCTTTTCATCAGCTTCACGAACTGCGCTCAGCAGGCTTTGCGGATCGCGACTCACTTCTGCCAACGTAAATCGTAAAAAGTCGTAAGTGCCAATAACGCGCGGGCGATACGGCTTCAGCATATGCGTTTCGATTAGAATTCCGGGCCGGTTTCTAAGCGGCGTGTAGCCCGTGGAGAAGCGCGGGCTACCATTAAAGTCTCGAATGCCTTTTGGCAGGTCTCGATTGTCAATAAACTCCAAATACCACGAGACCACGTTTCCGGCGGCCTCAGTCGCCGCGGCTACGCGTTTATCAATCACCTTCTCTTCCCAGGCCAGCACACTCGGAGCAACGCCGGCATGGTGCTCATGCTGATAGGTAATGTTGTACTGGTAATCAGCGCCGTCAGTTACGTGACAGTCAACAAACAGATCCGGTCTCCATTGGTTCCACAACGCCAACCACGCGCGCGTCTCGGGTGTATCGGCCTTCATGTAATCGCGATTGAGATTCTGATAGGTGCTGGTGGTGCGCCAACCCATCTCCGCCGGACCGTTCTGGTTTATCCGGTTGTAAGGACTTACCCGCTCATGTCCGTCGGTGTTGTAAATTGGAATAAACAACACCACCAGGTTCTTGAGTAACCCCGGCTGCGTTTTTGTAATTGCAATGTCTCGCAACAACGCCAGGCCGGCGTCCTTTCCATCGGGTTCACCCGCATGGATGCAGGCCTGTATGAGAACCACCGCCTTACCTGCATGCCTGGCGGCTTCAGGTGTAAACGTGCCGCTCTCAGTGGCAATCAATAGCGGTAGTTCCCGTCCTTCACCGCTCTTGCCGAAGCTCTGAAACTTTATTAGCGGTGACGCTTGATCGAGTCGCTTTGAATACTCAATGGTTTCGGCATAACGAGGTGTTTCGCGATAAGCCGTTTTCTCGGCGTGGGTGAGCCATTCGGCTGGGACCGTGGCATCAGGAGGATGTTGTGACATTGTGGCGGTGTGAAAAAGTATCAGCAGTGTAAACGAAATGAAAGCTCGGAAAGACCGCGCCATTAAAATGTTTTCTGGCAGGCCCGACACTGCGTACGTCGTCGCGCGTTGAGCGTGCCGCAGCTTACGCAACGAATGTACATCGTGCGTGCAAACCAGGCTGTGATGATCGCGCTCAAGCCGAGTATTCCGAACAGCACAACCAAGTTGAGCAGCCCATCTTTCAAACTTTATGTTTCTCCCGCAAGGACCTTTGATATCTCTGCCCGCGCTCGAAGCCGCGCCGAAAGGCTTCATTGTCTGCTCCCACAGGTGAGGCAATGAATTCATCAGGCGTGTCTGACTCTTTGCCACGCTTTTTCAATGCGTCCTCAAAGCCACGGCGGTAGCTTGCTTCATCTGTTTGAAACGACCGACCCGCTGCCTCATATTCTGCTTCTTCAGCGTCTCGGAGCCCGATCCACCAATTTTCGCGAGCCTCGTCAATACCTTCCGCGCCGGCACCCGCAAGCGCACTGCGGACGGAGTATATTGCTCCTTCTTGATCGACAAACGCGACCACCACCGAGCGGCCCTGCCTCAGTGCATCCTCGTAGAGATATATCTCGTCGTGGGGCAGTCCTTCCTCAAGTTCTGTCTCGAGCGCCTGACCTGCGGCGATTCCTGTGACCGTTCCCCCCGCGCCGAGAATTGCAGCCCCAAGAATTCCGCCCGCGATTACTGGGCCCACGCCCGGAACCAACAAGCTGGCGGCGGCGGCACCCAAACTCGCGCCTCCGGCTACCCCTATTGCTCCACCTACGGTTCCACCCATTGCTGCACCCATCCCTGGCTGTTCGGTGTCGTCAGTGGGTACTGCTCGCTCGACCTTTTGGTCGCTCATACCCGGCGTTAACAACGCAATTCTGTCGTTTGGAATTCCCAGGGCATTAATTTCTCTGACAGCCTGTTCCGCTGCAGCACGTGATGCAAAAATTCCGGCTACTGTTTCCATGCTCGTTGCCTCCTTCGCTCTTCGGGTTACGTTGTAGCCTTTGTAAACCTTTGAGCTTTGACCAGCAAGCAAATCACACAACCGACACAAATCGTTGAGGAAATCAGCAGAGCTATGTTAGAGTCGGGCATCATCACTCTGCAACGGGGGCATCAATAACACGTGTTCGACATCGTAGAAAAGCATCGCCCAATGTCAGAAGGCGACGGCAAGGCGGCGCGCAAGAAGCGTCCGCGAATCCTGGCCATCACCACCGACTGCTGCACCGGTTGCGCCGGATCGCCAGCGTGCATTGAGTATTGTCCGATCGAAGCGTGCATGTTCTGGGTGCCGGATGAAGATCATCCGCCATTCGGACGAATTGAAGTAGATCCATACCTGTGTATTGGCTGCCAGAAGTGCATCAGTAAGGGACCAGACGGCGCGTTTTTGGACGGCTGTCCCTGGGACGCGATCGAGATGGTCCCAACCGATGACTGGGAAGCGGTACACGGTATTACGCTGCCGGATCTTCCGCCACCACCACCTGCCTAATTCGCGAATTCTTGTTTTTTGGACACTCCTAAAACTACTCGCTTAGTTCCGGAAGGACCGAATGTTTATAGACTCCCGAGTCTATAAACCTTTGGCTCCTATGGATCCAGAACATTGTTTACGTTCGCAAACACATCCTCAACTCGACGTTTGACGGAACGCCTGCCGCGAAGCTAGAGCGGCGAGTACATAGCAAGCGCTCCCCATTAACATTGCAGCCTGGAAACCACTCATCAAGGCAACGAACACCGTCGTCACCGATCCGATAACAGACATGATGCCGTTCAGTCCCCAATAGAACGGAGGCGCCGGCAGAGATCCGCGGCCCGTCTCGCGCAAGCCGCGTGGAAAAGGAATGCCCATCCCGAGCCCCAGCGGCGCGATTAGCAACATCGCTATGCCAATTCGCGCCCATAGCGGAAGCGGCAACAGCATCGGCACCAGCCGCGGTAAGGTGATAGCTTCCACGGCGCCAATTACAGCCACCACGATACAGGCAGTGGTCATCGATACGCGCGAACTAAAAGCACTTCCAAGTCCACCCATCGCGAGCAGTGTAAAGAGCAAGACGGAGAGCGTATAGATTGGATGTCCAACCAGCAGCGTTAGATTTTGCAGGAGCGCTAACTCCACCGCGATAAAGCCAAAACCCAGGGCGGCGAAGTAAACAACCGAACCGGTGTAGGCCCCTATGCTCGCGCGTCGCGGTTTCCCAAGAACTGCAAAAAGCGCGAGCATAGCGATACTGGGAAGGAGCAACCACTTAAGCAACGGCTGTGCAATCGCGGCGGGCATGCGGAAGGGCCGCTCAATCGCGAAATAAAATGGACTGTCGTCCCAAACAGGACTAACAAACCGCGGCGACTCCGTTTCGTATTGGGCCAAAGTCTTCCTTCCCGCCAGCACATCGCCAATCAAAGGCGGCGCGGTTACTCCAGGCAGGATGACAGCTGTTGCTTGTGTCCAGTTGCGGGAGATGTCTGTTGTCTCCGCCTCTGTAAAAGGACGTTTGCGCAGCATAAAGAGCATCTGCTTTGGCTCAGTCGGCGCCCCCTGCGCTTCCATCAAGGCAACTATTCGCTTGCCTGCCTCCTCCGCTCCAAGTGTCGCCACCGTGTTCGTCACCAGCCTGGGAATGTCGGTTTCCCAACGGAGTACCACCAGGATTCCATTGTCAGTGAGGTGGTCGTAATAGGCGCGGAAGGCTTCAGTGGTGTACAGATAGTTTTCCGAAAGTGATAAACCGCCTGAGGCGACGGAAGCCCACGAATCAACGAAGCCCATAAAAATGATGTCAAACTTTCGGTCGGTGCGGCTGATAAAATTTCGCCCTTCGCTCTGGATGGTCTCCACGTCGGGCCGATCATAGATATTGCCTGCACGCGCGCCGTAGCTCCGCACAAATTTGAGCATCAGTGGATTCAACTCAACCGCGGTTACCTTGTGGCTGCCGGATGAGAGAGCGGAGACAACATCTGCGCCGCCGCCTGGGCCAATAACCAGGGTCTCAGCATTCGGTGTCAGCCTGAATGGAAGGGCCCGGTAAGAGTTGCGCAGGTCGCTGGCGCTTTCGAGTCGCCCGTCCCACTCATAAATACTTGTCCAGGCATCAGAATCAATATAGAGACGCGCCACGTGCCGCGGGGCGACACCTTCAACGGCGTCTATTCGCGAATAAGCATTCCATCCGGTTTGCGCAATGTGCGCTTGCGGGTTCGCATCCATTTGGTTACGCATTGCCTTCGTCGTGCCCGGCTTGACGCGAAAAGTTCCCAGCTTGACGGCTGAAAACACGGCGACCACCGTTAGAACAACGCCAGCCATTGCCAGCAGACGAATTGTGCGTGGCAGTAACCCAACTCGTTTCTTTCTCGTATCGGTCAATTCTGTTTCAGGCTCCGGTACAAACGAAAGACAAAGCGCCGCCATCGCAGGCGCGATCGTCGCCGCCAACAAAGCTGCCTCGCCGCCAAGGGCGAAAAGCAGCAAGGTGACGAGTACAGCACCAAGCGCTGCTCCCACCAGATCAGCGAAGTAAAGCGAACCTGAGGAGGCGCGGTTTAAATCAAACACGATCGATAACGCCATCCCTGCCAGGAAGAACGGGAGCAGCGGTGCCAGAAAGTAAAGAGGCAAACGATCAAGTTCGAAGGGAAATCGAACCAGTAACCAAAGACAAAGGGGGATCGCCGCGGCGTAAAGCAGCGTCACCAGGGCTGCTGTGTTCATTGTTAGTCGCCTGGTTCGCTTCAACACATGGACGGTGAAACCTCCAAGGCCCCATCCAAGTAAGGCTACCGAAATGGCTACGAAGGCGAAGTGGTACCAGATGCTGGCGGAATAGATGCGAGTAAGTCCGACCTCAAGGACCAGACCAGATAAAGTAATCAGAAAAACGCTCAGATGTGTAAGCATGGGGGATTCTAGTTTGGGCGGCGCGACGTCTCCGCACTCAGTAACTCAGTCCTTCCTTCGTATGGTGATCTAAAGATTTCGTTAACTATTTCTTTTCCAGAGCGCGATGCTTGATCGCATTCGCTGTAAGGCTCGCCTGTTGCTTCAGGCGATCGCTTACCGGCTCGGCGCCGCTGACATAACTTTCGATTAGCCCAAGGTCCTCTGGCTGACCCACCACGGCAAGCGCGCGCAATGCTTCCCAGATGCTTTGCTCGTCAGACTTGATCGTCAAGACGGCGTCGCCTTTTGCAAGGTTGGCGCCGTTTGCGACAAGCAGCCGATCGACTTTGCCAATTAGCGGTGAACGCACTTCAAGAACTTCGTTATTTGCTTGCAGAATACGACCAAGCAACGCACCACGGCTTATTTGTGCACCGCTGGATAAGCTGCTTTGCAGCACGCCTGTTGCCGGCGCAGTTACCGTGAATGGTTGCAACATGGCGAGCAACTCACTTCGTCCGCCGGCATCGTTAAACCTGACGAGAGCCAGGGCAGCGTTTCGACGTACGATTGCTTCGGGGTCCGCCAACAATTTCCTAAGACTGTTATGAAATTCATCTGAATGATTGTCCGCGCCCATCAGCCAGGCGACCGTCAGGCGAAACTCCGTTTCCGAACTACCGGCCAAAGTAATGATTTGCGGGTACCACTGTTTTGCGGCCGGATCGCCGCGCTCAAGGCGTTGTTGAATTTGCAGTAACGCATGTTGTACGTGTCGCGGATGTTTCTCATCAAGTAAGAACTTTGAAATATCTGCATCAGAGAGATCACGTCCAAACCAGGTGAAGTACCAGGTCAGAAAAGACGCAACTACAAACAGGATCGCCAGAATCAGGATCGGGCCGGATGCGCGCACACGTTTGACGGCCGGGATCGATGTTTCAGGAGTGTCCAAGTTCTCGATCATTACTCGCTAATAATTATCAAGTGATGTGCTGGGACCGCGGGCGTCCCGCCCGCAATGAGCGCGAAGCGCGAATACAGTCTTGAGTTACTCTAAAAGACTTCGCGCCTTCGGCGCGTTGCGGGCGGGACGCCCGTGGTCCCAGCCAATCACTTGAGCGTTTGACACCAAAAGCCCCGAGGCGCTACGAGGGATAAATCTGGTAGAGCATCAGATAGACAATCACGCCAGTCACGGAGACATATAACCAAAGCGGCAGCGTCCAACGCGCAATCCTGCGGTGTCTGATGAAATCTCCCCGAGCGGCCCGGTACAAAGTAACTAATATCAACGGCACGATAACAACCGCTAGAATCGTATGCGTTATCAGGATTGTGAAATACAACGGACGCACCAGGCCCTGACCGGTAAATTTGGTGGCGCCGTGAAAGTAGTGATAAGTAAGATAGGAAACAAGAAAGAACGTTGATGTAAGTACCGCCGTGATCTGACAATTTCGGTGCGCCTGGATGCGTCCGAGACGTATGAACCTGAAACCAGCAAGCAACAGGAGTGCACTGGTTGAATTGAGAATCGCGTTGACGTGCGGAAGATATGAAATGTATTCGGGCATTCGGAAACACAGTCATGAGTTATGAGTACTGAGTAAAAGCCCGGAAGCTTGAACTCCCATCGCTCAGTACTCAGCACTCAGTGCTCATTACTCATCACGGTTTTCTTCCCCTGCTCTGTCAGCGAATAGAAATCATTGCCCTCTTCCTGAAGCAGACCCTCTTTCACCAGGCGTTCTACGGAGTCGAAAACCGCGGTGCGCGCTTCGGGATCGTTTTCGCCGGCTTCAAAGAGAGTATGCAGATCGAGCTTCTCTCTTTTCCAGAGTTCAAAACTTCTCAGAACGCGTTTGTCGTTTTCATTCACGGCGGGATTAAGACAACTTCCAGACTACGGCTGTTTCTGCTTCATATTCGCCACCATCGATTTGACGTCAGGAGGAACCGCGCGGCCTTTGGCATCGAGCAGTGGCGCCGAGGGCGGCAGCGCGCGCGCACCCCATTCAGCCGCCCCTGCTTTAATGGCCCCGCGCTTTTGAAACGGAATCGGCAGCCGGCCTTCATCTCTGAGGTAGAGCAATGGATTGACGATAAACATCAAGGCCATCAACATGCAGACCATAGTAACGAAGAGGTTGTCGGTGGTCAGAAAACTTGCTGAGAGCAACGCATTTGCGATCGCCAACGCCACAAAGCCAAGGGCGGCAATAATGCATACCAGGTTAAGTAAGGTCGCTTCACGCTTCATAAATCCTGTCTCGCTCATTTCCATTTACGTTGACTTCTCATTACGAAGACTTCAAAGGCTTGTCCTCAGTGTTTGGCCTTGCCTGCTGGCGCTTTGCGTTCAGACATCTCTTCGTAGCCACATCGCTCACACTGCCAGATAGGATAAGCCCCGGTCGGATCTGCAGCATTTTGATAAACGGCGCGATCGGAGGGGATAATCTTTCCGCCGCAACGCGGACAGACCCGTCCGCGAGTGGTCCGCTTTTCAACATCGATGCGCAGGAGATTCTCTTCAGCCATAAGGTGTCAGTCTGGATTACTCAGGTTTAGGTGTCGACTCCGGAGGCATCGGCGGAGGAGTGGAATGCTCCTCGTCGTCAGCCTTCTTGTAACGTTTCAGCACCACAAAGATCGAGCAAAATATCGTCACCGGTGGAACTAACAGCACCAGCACGCCGATATTGAAGTTTCGAATAAAGAAGGCGTTGTTTGAACCGGCCAGTGCTGAGCGGCACATCGAACACTGCCCTAACGCCGTCGTACTAAACGCCGCGAGAAAAGCGAAGGCCATGAGAACCAACATTGCGGATCTTAGTTTCATACGAGCGTTCATAAGCGTGTGCATCAATGTTCCGGCGCCTCGGCAGGCGGCGGGGGTGGCTGTTCCTTAAACTGGTAACGCAGGCCTGCCGATCTGAAGCTATCCGGGAAAAACACAAATAGCAAACAGATACAGACTACCAGCATCGGCACAATGGTCAGAATCAGACTCAAGCGCTCAAACTTCAGGTGCATGAAGTAGGCCACAATCAGTGCTGCCTTGATAATCGAGAGGCCAAGCAGAATCGTCAACATGAAATGAATCGGCATCGGCTTGTAAGCAAGAAAGATCTCTACCAATGTCAAAGCAACCAGCCAGACCCAAATTGACGTAAACAGTTTGTTACTGCCGGCGAAATGCTCTTCAGCGTGTGCGCTCATTCTCGATTCCTCCGCTTAAATGTTCAGCGAACGATTACTTAGCCAAATGACCACCAACATCCACTGACAGGATGTAAATCAGTGGGAATACAAACATCCAAACCAGATCGACAAAGTGCCAGTAAAGACCGCTTATCTCGATATCTTCGTGATTTACCTTCTTGACCCGCGCGGCTACCACGGCCAAATAAATGATCCCGGTGGCGACGTGAAACATGTGCAGACCAGTGATGGTGAAGAAGGTTGCGCCAAACAGCGGCGATGGCAATCGTCCGTCAGAAGTTGTAAAGGTCTGCACCCAATGTTCCGGCAAACTAAAGGGACGCAATCCTTCGCTGTACAAGTGGTTCCACTCGATAAGGTGAAGGATGACGAAAGCGGCGCCGAAAAAGATCGTTGCCAAAATCCATTTACGCGCGCGCGCCTTGTCGCCACGGCTCGAGGCGGAAACGCCGAAGACCATCGTCAAGCTCGATGAGAGCAGACAAAAGGTCATGACCGACGAAAAGACAATGCTCGGATAAAACGGAAACGGCGTGGGCCAAACGTTTGAGGCGCGCAAATAACTGTAGCCCATCAATAGCGCCGAGAAGGTCAAGGAGTCGGAAACAATGAACAACCACATCCCGAGCTTGCGATGACCGACACGGTAGGGGTGCACACCCCCGCCCCAGTCTTCCGCCGGAAAATGTACTGCGCGTGCTTCAGTACTCACCTGTCACCTCCAAAAGGAAAAGTTGCAACTCCTAACTAGCCGCCAAGGCGCAACGGACGCCAAGATTTAGAACCGTTTCACACTCAAACCCACCTTCCCGTCCTGGCGATCCTGGCGCCTTGGCGGTTAGTCCTGACTTACCTCACATAAAACAGCAATACGAATAAGTAGAGCCACAAAAAGTCCATGAAGTGCCAATAGAGCGTTACCGCGTCGGCCTTGGCCTGTGCTTTTATCAGCGCAGATGTCTCCGGTGGCACGCGACTCCGTAGCGAGAGGTAGGCGAGTGCCGCCAGACCTCCGAGCAAATGCACTCCGTGTACAGCAGTAAAAAGATAAAAGAACGAGCTATGGGGATTGCTGGCAATATAAACTCCCTGCTTCGCAAGTTGCCGCCAGGCGATTAGTTGCGAAACCAAAAAGCCAATCCCCAAAACCACTGTCGAAAGCAGCCACGACTTATAGGCACCAGCGGCCGCCTGCTTTAACTTGCGACGCGCAGTTTCCAGAGTTGCACTACTGATGAGAAGCAACACGGAACTCAACAGCAGGATGCGCGGCATTGCCAGGGGTTGCCAATCGCTGGAGGAAGCCGCCCGTACGATATAGGCGCTGCTCAACGCTGTGAACAACATTAAGATCGAGGCCATTGCCACCCACGTCCCAAGCCGATAGCGGCTTCCGGACGAAGGCGGTAAATATTGTTTGTTAATTTCTACTACCATAATTAGTGTTACTTCAAGATCAGCAGCAGCAGGAATAGCCAGATCCAAAGGGCATCCATCGTGTGCCAGTAAAGCGACATCAATCCCGCCGAAGTCTCTTCCGGCATGACCTTTCCTACCTTGCCTTTGCGTCGCCCGCGAATCGCCAGATACGAAAGTCCTGCAATTCCTCCCAACAAGTGCACGCCATGAACGCCCGTAAAAAAATAGAAGAACGTGCTATGCGGGTGACTCGCAAAATAGACGCCTTGTGCAGCAAGTTCTCGCCAGCCCAGCACCTGCGCAGCCAGGAAGAACAGACCGAGCACCAGGGTCGCGATAGTCCAACCCCTATAGCTGGATTCATTCTCGCGCTGCAAAGATCGTTTCGCAGTTTCAATCGTAAAACTGCTCAAGGTGATGATGCCCGTGCTCAGGAAGAACATTGGCGGCATCGTTACCCGACGACGTTCACCGTCAAACGAGAGGATGATATAAGCGCTCGATAACGCTGCGAACATCATCACAATCGCAGCAATCACCACCCACATCGTAACGCGATAGGCTTGCGGTGAAAGACCTCTACGCGGGTCTCGCCTGCCACCGCCGTTGCCGTTCCCTTTCGGACCTTTGCCGTTTGGCCCAGGGAACTTTGAACCTCCACCCGATCTTGTTTCTCTCTTCTCAGCGGTCTTAGTGCTTGTGACCGTTGTGGCCATTACCACCTACCCCTTCCGTGCTCGCGTCGGGTTCAGTTTGCATCACGTAATCGTTTGGCGCTCCGGGTACCGCAAACTCGTACGGTCCGCGGTAAACAACCGGCAGCACGCCGGCAAAATTGTCATGGGGCGGCGGACTCGAGGTATTCCATTCGAGCGTAGTCGCCTCCCAGGGATTGTCGCCCGCCTTCTTGCCCTTGAACACGCTCCAGATTAGATTGAAGTAAAAAACCAGCTGAACCAGCGCGGTGATAATCGCGGCGATGGAAACGAAGATCACCAGCGGGTGAATCGAATCAAGAAACCTGTATTCGGTAAACTGCGAATAGCGTCGCGGCATGCCAACCATTCCCATGGTGTGCATTGGGACAAAGATGCAGTAGACGCCGACGAACGTCAGCCAGAAATGGAATTTGCCCAGCCTCTCGCTCATGAAGCGGCCAAACATCTTTGGGAACCAGAAATAAATCGCCGCAAACATACCGAAGATCGAGGCCACGCCCATCACCAGGTGGAAGTGTGCCGGCACAAAGTAAGTGTCGTGCATCGGCAGATCGAGGGAGGTCTGCCCGAGCACCAGACCCGTAATGCCGCCGGCCACGAAGAGCGAAACAAAGCCAATCGCGAACAGCATCGGCGTAGTGAATCGAATTCTCGAGCCCCAAAGAGTACCAAGCCAGTTGAACGTCTTAACTGCGGAAGGAACGCCGATCGATAGGGTCAGAATCGAGAACGTCATCGCCGAGTAAGGGCTCATACCACTGATGAACATGTGGTGGCCCCAGACAAAGAACCCAAGCAACCCGATCGCAAAGATCGCAAACACCATGGCGCGATAGCCGAAGACGGGCTTGCGCGCGAAGGTCGAAAGAATGTGCGAGGTCGCGCCCATGCCGGGCAGGATGGCGATGTAAACCTCGGGATGCCCGAAGAACCAAAACAGATGTTGCCAGAGAATTGGTGAACCACCGGTGTGGGTGTTAAGGACTGAAGATCCGAATACCAATCCGCCCGGAATAAAGAAACTGGTACCAACGGTGCGATCGAGCAGGAGAAGTATGCCGCCACCGAGCAGCACCGGAAAGGAGAGCAGCGCGAGAACCGCCGTGGTGAACCAAGCCCAGCAGGTCAAAGGCATGCGCATCAGGGTCATGCCGCGCGTGCGCATGTTGAGCAGGGTAGTAATGAAGTTCAACGCTCCCAGCAATGAACCAATACAAAATATGGCGATACTGACAATCCAAAGATTCATGCCCGCGCCCTGTCCGGGGCCGCCAACCACACCCACAGCGCTCAAAGGCGCGTATCCGGTCCAGCCTCCAATCGGCCCCACCGTGGAACCGCTGCCGCCCCCTAGCCACACTCCCAGCGCGGAAGTAGCAATCGTGGTATTACCCTCGACAAAAATTGCCGCGAGAATGACGATGAACCCGACAAACGTTACCCAAAACGACATCATGTTGAGAAACGGAAACGCCATGTCTTCAGCGCCGATTTGTATCGGCAGGAAATAGTTACCGAAACCTCCCTGCGGCGCAGTAGTGAGGACGAAGAAAACCATGATCGTCCCGTGCATGGTTACGAGTGACAGATAGAAGTCGGGGTTCATGATGCCGCCCGGCGCACCAGTCGGAAAAAGTGTTCCGAGGATCGACCAACTCGTACCCGGCCACGACAGATTGAGCCGCATCAGCACCGACATCGTTACGCCCACGACTACAGCCGTCAGGGCAAGAATGATGTACTGGATACCGATTACTTTGTGATCCAGGCTGAAGATGTACTTACGAATGAAGCTCGTCGGCGCCTCGTGACGATGCACTGCTTCGTGCGTTTCAGATGACATCTCTGATTCTCCTAATGGTTGGGCCGAATCAACAATCCAAAGTCATTTTTCACTGCTGATAAACAGGCAGTTCATACTTCGCTAACAATTCCGTAATGCGCGTTTGAAACTGATCCTGTGGCAGAGCCATCAGGGCCTCATGTTCAGCGGTTGGCAGCACCAGCATGAAACTCTTCATGCGGTAATGGAACTGACCACAAAGCTCAGCGCAGGCAAGTTCATACTTACCGGGCCGGTTGGCAGTGAAGTGAACGCGAATATTCATTCCCGGCACCAGGTCCTGCTTAAACCTCAGCTGCGGTACCCAGAAATTATGAATGACGTCCCGGGAGCGAAGGATCAACTCGACTGGCCGTCCTTCAGGGATGGCAATCACCGTGTGGGTCATATCATCTTTGGCGTTTGGATCGGTTTCGTCGAGACCAATGTAATTGGTAGCCGAGTCGTCGATCAGATTGGGATCCGTGCGGCCAAAGATTCCATCCTTGCCGGCGTAATGGAAGTTCCATTGAAACTGCTGCGCCACGACTTCAACCTGGTAGGCCCCAACGGGGGCCTTGTTGAAATGGAGCGAAGCCCATACGCTCTGGCCCATAACCGCGAGACCGATAAAGATCACGGCCGTCACCACGGTCCAGACCACCTCCAAACGATTGCTGCCATGTGTGTATACGGCGCGATCGTTCGGGCCGCGATCTCGATATTTCCAGACCACGTAGCCAAGCCCGACCTGGGCGGCAGTGAAAGCGATGCCCACGACAATGATGGTCAGCACAAACTGACGATCCAGCGCGGCAGCATGAGCAGAGATGGCCTGTGGAAACCACCACTTCTTCACGAAAAAGAGACTCACTGAACCCAGAGTCAGGATCCAAATGATAACCGCAAGAACTCGTCCCATCGGTTACTCCTTAATGAAAGTGAATAGTAAAAGGTGAACCGTAAATAGTTGGAATCGATCTAACTGGTATCGAACCAGATGTCGATTCGACCGTTCCCTAATTTACCGATCTAAAACCATCAGAATGAACAGAAGCGGCAAATAGATTACCGACGCCAGCAGCAGCCGCCGCGCCTCTTGCCTGGACTTCGAAAAGGCAGCCCGGACGCTGCTGAAGAGAAAGAGCAAACCCAAAACAATTGCGCCCCAGAGATATACTCTGCCGGAGATACCAAGCGCCGTCGGCAACAAGCTTACCGGCAACAGCAGCACTGTGTAGACTACGATTTGTTGCGCCGTCACCCGGCCGTCAGGTTCCACCACCGGCAGCATGAGAATTCCGGCGCGGCTGTAATCTTCACGATACATCCAGGCAATTGCCAGAAAATGTGGGAACTGCCAGAGAAACAGAATCGCAAACAGCACCCAGGCCTCGAGGCCCACCGTGCCGCGTGCGGCGGCCCAACCAATCAATGGCGGCACGGCCCCAGGAAACGCGCCAACCATAGTTGACAGTGAAGTACGCGTTTTGAGCGGGGTGTAACCAAACAAGTAACCCGCAATGACGGTCAAGCCCAACACCGCGGTCAACGGATTTACCAGAACGGCCAGGTATATCTCGGCGAGTGTTGTCAGGCCGACGCCAAAAGCCAGTGCTTCCCAGGGCAGCAGTTTGCCGGATGGCAAGGGCCGGTTGGCGGTGCGCCTCATGAGCGCGTCGAGATCGCGCTCGATGTATTGATTAATCGTGGCGATCCCCGATGACAACAAAGCAATTCCAACCATCGCCCGGACCATACCTGAGTAATCAATTCTTGCTTGCGAGGCTAAGGCAAATCCGGCGGCGGCAGTAAGAACGATCAAAAAAGTTATGCGCGGCTTGGTCAGCTCGAGATAGGCCGCGAACCGCTCGCGCCCACTAAGGCGCTCGATCCGTACGACTGCCGCAGAATTAAGGTCTATTGCAAACTCTTCCATTAATTATTCCAAAAGGCTTAAAGGCTCGGGAACGTAGTTCAGAGTTCAAGCTTTAGCTTGCTCTTGTCTCATCAGAGACAACCTGAAGGTTGAACTCTAAAATTCAAGACCGTTCCGCTGTTGCCAATTCAAATGATGCAGCGCTGGCCCGTAATACCTTGAAAGTACGCAATGTCAAAACTATCGTGGTAGCGAATACCAGCGCTCCACAGGCTACATGCGCCACCGTAATTCCTACCATTGGATTTAACGGCTGTGGATCGTTTGGCGACGCCACCCTGGTGATGTAAGCCGCAACTCCCAGGAACAACTGCACCGCTAACAGTGATAGCGCTATCTTCGCGGGACGAGTCAGAAACGTTTCGCTGCCATATCGCAGTAGGATCAAGACGGCGGCAGTTCCTAACAAGAGCGTCACCGCGATGGCGCCGCCGATGTGCGTCAGAAGTAAATCTGTCGGCAGCGGCTGGTCCCAGGTCGCTGAATGCCGGAGCGTGGCTCCGATTATCAACTGTAAAAAGATCGTCGCTGCTGCTGCAACACAAACGTAGCGAACCGCGAGACTTCCCTGCTCTTCCATCGTTGGGTGGTTTTTAAGCCAACTGCGCGAAGTGAAAACTGCCAGGCTAACTGTAGTGCAAAAGAAGAGCTGCGCCAGAGTCGCATGTGCTGCCGAGACCACCAGCGGCAGGTTTAGCTTTACTGTCAATCCGCCCAGCAGGCCCTGAGCAATAACAGTCCCGAGTGCAATCGCGCCCAGCCGTCGCACCCAGCGACGCGGCTCGCCGCGGTATGCGGTTGCGGTGCGGATCAATCCGCGCCGGTAGAGCCAGTTACAGATCTGTTCCCAGTACAGGTAGACGGTAAAACAAACTGTCAGAAACCCAACGGTGGTGGCGACCATGCGGTGCCCGTGTTCCCAAAAGAGATTACCCACCATCCTGGGAAAGAACTGGCCGTTTGAAAGCGGCCAGTCCGAAGTCGCCAACCCTGCATCGTGACTCGTCACCAACGCGCCGGCGATGATCAGGAAAAACGTAGCGCCAGCCAGCAGCAGCGCGAAGCGATGCACACCCCTATTCATATTGCCGATTGCGGTTGCCGATTGCCGATCTAAACAAGTCCGCGGTCTCAACTCACCGCTATTTCAATCGGCAATCGGCCTTGGTTTCAGTGCCGAACCATCATTGGAACGTCGAGGGCCGGCATCATCTGCAGACTCGGGTTACCGGAGGCAGTGGCGGCTTCGCCAAAAGCGAAGTCGGCCGTGGCGCTGCCGCTGGCCGGAACCGTCACCTGCATTGTCTTCTCAGTTCCCGTGGCGCCGCCTTCATGCCAGGCAACAACGGTGTATGTTCCCGGCGGAACGCCCTTGATGCTGAAGCTGCCATCTTCAGCAGTGACTGCTGCCAATGGATGCTTCAAGACAGCGACGTAAGCCTTCATCCAGGGATGCTGATTGCATTTAACCGGCACCAAAATCTCCGAACGCGCAAACGAGTGGGACAGCGGCGCGGCGCCGTTTGGCTGCGACTGGTTCCAATCGGGGTTGTTCTTCGGAGTGAAGTGGATGTTGTGCTGCGTCGGATCACTGTTCGTGATGTTCAGCTTTTGATTGACCATTATGGCTGAAACGTGTGGTTTGTAATGACAGCCATTCTGGTCCAGAGTTACCGCCGCCGCGGGAGTGTCAAAGGTCCAATCGCCAATCTTCGTGCCATCGGCAAGCGTCCCCTCTTTGATATAGACAAGGACGTTTGCAAGCTTGCCGTTAGTAACGACATTGTCTTCGGTCGAGAGATTGGGATTCTTCTGGCCACAGGCAGGATCAGCATCCGTAGCGATCTTCTTGGGCGCCGGCGGCGTGCCCGTGAAGGCAACAGCACCGCTGATCGTTCCTTCATTTCCCTTCGGCGCAAACTTTTTCGCACCTGCCGCCGGAGTTTCACCACCTGGTGTACCGCCATCAGGCGCTTTACTACAAGCTGACGCGAGGGCCAACAGCGAAAGCACAATTGTCAGAATCAGCAAGACTTTAGTCTGCTTCATAAACATATTCAGTTCCTCCAAATCAAGATAACTTTCTATTAACTCTAGCACGGGAGGCGTTGGGAAGTAGACCCGCCGCGAATCGCCCGCACCACTACATACCGGCCGGCCGCGCTGCCGTTCTCAAGCTGCGGTTATCGACCAGAGCCGGTCGCCGCGCGCGCCGTGATCTATTTAGCGTGGTTTCCCCACCCTTGTTCTTCGATCTTATTTGGGCCTTTTGAGCCGGAGTCGCCGCCGGTGCGGGAGCTACCGGCGCCGTTGCCAGTAAGCGCCGCTGCTCATCAGGTGTTAACAACATCATGTAACGAACCAGCAGCCGGGCGTGGTCGTCATGATATTCATTTGCACTCGCTGGAGGATTCGGCAAATTGACAACCCAGCGGTCGCCTTCCTTTCTAAACAATCCCGTCGGCATGGCTGTGCCCGGACTGATCTGCGAAGGATCGAGCAGCCAGCGGAAGGTCCACTCAGGCTTCAGGCGTTCACCGGCCAGCAGGAAGTTTGGCGCAATCGCTTTCGCATCGTGCGTCGGATCGCCGGTGATGTGACACTTCAAACACGGCGTTCCCGAAGTAAACATCTGCCGCGCGGTCAGTTTTTCCTGCTCAGTCAGCGGCTGCAGCGGCTCTTTAATATATGGCTCCTGCTGGCCAGACATGGCCATAAAGAAGCGCACCAGAGTTTGCAGTTCGTTGGGCGAGAAATTGAAAGTCGGCATGCGAAACTTCAAATAAGGTCGCACACCATTTCGATCAAGGCCGGGCTGCGCTTTCAAATGACCACCAGTTGGCGGCGCGTTAGCCGCAGCGGGCGAAGGCGCGGCGGCGGCAGTGTTCGCGGCACTGCTGGACGGAGCAGAAGTTGGTTTGGCAGCTTGCGCGGCATTGTCGATGGCCGCGTTTTGGTCCGCCGTCTTCTCTCCGCTTAACGATGGGTCATGCAAAAACTTCAACAACCAGGCTGGATCTACTCGCGCGCCTTCACTGCTCAAGCGCGGCGGCAAAAGGTCCTTGCCCTCCGGCGTTTGATAGAAAGGCAGATCCATAACTACTGAACGCTGGCCCACCTGAAGCTGGTGACAACCCATGCAGTTATACTTCTTAACTACCCACCAACCGTTCTGAATATCCTGCCGGCGCGTATCCTCCGGATTATAGAAAAGGGACTGCGGTACGTTTGCGCCTTCGGCACCGACGCTGCCGATCAGGAAAGTCGTTAAAGCGTTGCGCCACTCTGGTGTCAGGAAAGGCCTAGGCATGCGCAGGCGATCTTTGGGATCTTTCTCTTTGCCCTGATCGTAGATAGACGGCTCAGTGATCTTATGTTCGAAGAAACCTTTGTGGTTATACCAGGGCTTCTCTTCCTGCTTGGCACTGGGCGTCGCTTCCGAAGGCGCATGCAACTTCAGCGGATCAATTCCCTCTTCGGCATTCTTGGTTAAGAGCGCGAAGTCCAGTCGCTCAATCGGCGTGGCACCTTCAACCGTCAATTCTTTACCAATGCGTTGTTCGTCTTCAAAGCCCTGGATTTCGTGGCAACCCGCGCAGCCATATTGCTTGATAAGCGCCTGGCCCTTTTCGCGCAGCTCCGGGCTATCCATAAACGAGACGTCTGCATATTGCGGCGGCGATGACAACGAGAAGAGATAAGTGGCAATGTCCCGCGCGTCCGTTTCCGACAGACGGAAATTAGGCATCACGGTCATGTTTTGCACTTGCAGCTCGGCGCCGTCATTAGGGCAACGAGAATGCAGTTCGGTATCAAACTCGTAAGGCAGGTTGTGTTTCTTGTAGTCATCCTCAGTCAGGTCGCGTTTCTCTTTGGGACAATATGGCGCCCAGCGTTCGCGCGGATTGTGAATCCAGCGGACGATGTAATCGAAGTTTGCCTTCTCGCCGACTTTCTGAAGATTCGCGGCAAAGGTGCCGCCGATTTTGTTTTCTTCATCCCCGATTGAATGACAGGCGAGGCAGCCGCGCGTTTCAAACAGGTCTTTGCCGTGGGCAACGTCGCCGCGTTGTTGCTCGGGAAGTTTGCCATTGAAACTATCCTGCCAGAGGTAAGCAGCAATCGCCTGGATTTGTTCCTGACCATCCTTGTCGCGCAACGGCGGCATGCCGGTGTCCATAGGCTCGGCGAAACGCCAGAAGGTTGGCATCTTGGTGCCCGGACGAAAACCCTGCGGGTTTGCCAGCCATTGCGGCACCCATTCCTTGCGCAGTTTCAAACGCACGTCCTTAAGATTAGGTCCGACCTTCTTCTGATCCTGCATCAAATACTTCGATTGCAGATTCAGCTGATCGATCCGCGCCGCCAGGATACTGTTAGTCACCTTTAGCGACTCTGACTGCGCCAGCATCTTCTGCGCTTCTTCATCGCTGGTTCCCTCTGTCGGATTCTCATCTAATCTAATCTGTTTCTCGTTGGCGGTAATCTGATCTTCCAGTTGACTAATACTCTGTCGCGTGGCGGCCAATGAGTCTGCCTCGTGATCGAATCCTTCATATCGGTGACAACCTACGCAACCGCGCTGCGAGAAGAGGTCACGACCGAGGTTCAACGTCTCAGCTCCCTGTGTCACCCTGTCTTTCGCGTGACACTGCTGGCATCCGGCTTCGGTGTTCTCCTTCTCAAACATTGGCCACAGCCAGAACTTGTGCCGGCCGTGCCCCTTTACATCACTCGTCGTGGCGCGGCCATTGCCCCAGTGGCAACTCGAGCAGCCAAAGCGATCGGGAGTGTGAATTTGCAGCACTTCTTTGTTGGGATGACTTACGAACGCGCGCGCAAAACTATCGGGCTTCTTGCCCGGACCATCCGGCGCCAGATCTTCTGGACGGAGGTCAAGCGGTTCGCGAATACCGGCGTGGCAGACCTCGCAGCGGTCGACGATATTAAACTCATTAACGCTGATCTGATGTGGAAGGATGGAGTAGTCAAACTGATCCATTTTCCTGAGTAGTCCGTCGATCTGAGTCGGACCGAGACCAGTCATATGATGTTTTAGATAGTCGTCACGCTTTTTGGCGAGCTCGGTAGGTTCCTTGAGCAAGTCTGCTTTTTGTCCCAGCAGTCTCGCCTTTTCATCTCGCGAATCGTTGAACAGCTTCTCGAGCTGCGCGTAATTCATTTTTTGAGTGACAGTCTTCCCCGAACCGTCATCGGCGGGCAGATCGACATCTACAGCTTTCGCTCTCCACTCCTGAGCGTCTTTAAGGTGTTTCTCTTTCGCCTTTCCCGATGAAATCTCCGCATCGTAGTTGATGACCGTAAGTTTGCCGCGTTGATTCTGAAACGGGTCAGTCACCGCATCAAGCTTCCGCTGCGCTTGCGTTACCTTCTGATCAATTTCAGCTATGTCAGCTTTGACTTTCTCAGTTGCCGCCTGCGCTTCGGCATCGAGCGTTTGATACTCAGGATCTTGTTTGACTTGAGCTTCAGTCTCGCCTGCCCGCGACTTGATGCTTTTTAGATACTTCGAGTAGCGGCTGACAAACTGCTGCTGCATTCCTTTCCACGGACGCTGGCCAAACGCTTCATCGTAGAGAGACCAGGCGAGTGAGAGAGTCAGCAGCAAAGCACAGAGGAGCATAATGCCGCTGGTGGAGCGGCTTACGATCGGATCCTTCACCGGCAGCTCCGGTTCCTTCTTTACCAACGACTCATTATCTTTAGTAGAGTCTGCCACTAAGGATCATCCCTCCGCACTCGATCAGATTCAGATATTGAACCAGGGCGTTACCCAAACGTACTTAATAGTCAGAGCCAGCCTGAGAATCAGTTTCACCGGCATTGCCAGCAACACACTGACGGCGAAGAACTGGAAAGTCAGGTATTGCAGCACACTGGTTCGAGCCAGTAGCTTTTGCTCAAACGCGTCCTTGGGAAACCAGTTTCGCAACGATAATCTTTTGAAATCCACCGTCATGAGCCAGTGGAAGAACAAGGCGCCGAGTACATAGAATCCGCTTACTACCAACAACCCAAAGATAAACTTGGCCGGGTTATTTGAAAGAAATCCCAGGTGGAGCGTCTTGCCGATTCTGCTTGTTGCGATCCAGTCGTGCAGATCAACGTTCTTGTCGAAAACGACCGCGTTGTGATCCCAGGTCTGACCGGGCCAGAACCAAATCCAGCCTGGTCCGCGAATGAAGGTGCCGATAACAATGAGGAGAATCCACATCAAAAAGCCCCAGCCAAACATGCCGACCGCGAAGCGGCGTTGCTTGAGGGTGTAGTAGCCATTACCGAGGGGATTGGAGTCGACGTAAGGAAAGACCATCAACCCGACCATGATGATTGACGGCATTACCACGCCGGCAATCCAGGGATCGAAATAAACCAGCATCTCCTGAAGCCCGAGGAAGTACCACGGCGCTTTGGAAGGGTTCATTGTCAGATTGGGATTAGCCGGCTCTTCAAGCGGTGCGTTTAATAATATCGACCAAACAAAAAGAATGACGGTTACGATAACCGTCACCAAAAACTCGATGCGTACCAGGTAAGGCCAGACGTGAATCTCCCGAGCCCAGCCCGGCCGCCATGGTTCGGCCTTACGATGATGCGTCTTCGCCAGTGCCGGATCTGTTTCCAACTGCGCAATCAGACGATCGTTAGCCCTGGACTGCCTTATTCCCATCCAGGTAAAAATCGGCACGAGGAATAACATGGCCACGATCGGAATGTTATCCGGCGCAGAAGAGATCGTCCATAACTGGTGCCAGTCCTGGACCGTCCAGCGCAAAAAAAGCGCCAGGACTACAAGCACGCCAAGTGTTATCAACTTCCCTTTGCTTAAATTAAGCTTCGCCATCTGGAGTTAGTCCGACAAACTCAACTCTTTGGAGTGCGGCGACGTGAGCACCCCAGCGCGGCTGCCGCGCCGGGGGACCCCGCCTATCGCCGCTTTGGTCTGCGGGAACCTGTTCCCGCACTTATCAGAAATCAGCATCGCCGCGACGGGATGCGCCGGGGCAAAAGCGCCGACAGGTCGGCGCACTCCAAAGTTATTTCTTCTTCACGCCCTTCATTTCTGATTCCAACATCACCGGAGCCGGGCCGGAGATGCCACCATCCTTGCGAATTCGCCAGAAGTGAACCGCCATAAAAATCGAAGCGACGAGCGGGATGCCGATGCAATGCCAAATATAGGAACGCAGCAAGGCATTGGAGTCGACGATCGATCCACCCAGGAGTCCAAAGCGAACGTCATTGTACTGAGTCATTCCCAGCTGAACGCCAAAGGGACCCTCTGAACCGAACATGGGTGTAGCGCGCGCCATGTTAGTACCGACTGTTACTGCCCAGAAGCCAAGTTGATCGTCGGGCAGCAGGTATCCGGTAAACGAAAGCAAAAGCGTCAGCACCAACAACACCACGCCTACGCCCCAGTTAAACTCACGCGGTCGCTTGTATGAACCGGTCAGCACTACCCGAAACATATGCAGCCAGGTGGTGATCACCATCAAGTGTGCCGCCCAGCGGTGCATGTTTCTGAGCAGCTTGCCGAAGGGAACGTCATGCTCGAGGTAAAGAATGTCGCGGAACGCATCAACCTTCGTCGGGTGGTAATAGAACATCAGCAGCACCCCGGTGAAGGTCAGCACAATGAAGAGGTAGAACGTAATGCCACCCATTCCCCAGGTGTACTGGTAGCGCACTGCGTCGCGATTGACCTTTGCCGGATGGAGATGAAGGAAAACGTTTGAGAGAATTGCGAGTGAACGATTACGCGGATCGGAACGGTCATGCGAGACGCGGAAGATCGACTTCCATAGTTGAGTTTCCTGAACGTCCTTATATCCCTTGGCCTCTTCGATGGCTCTGGTTTTGAGCGCAGAGGTTCCTTCCTTCACTTTCTCAAGAAGGCCCGCGCTGGACTTTTCATCGCCGGTCAACTGCCTGGTTTCTTTTTTGTCAGGATTCTCGTCCATCAAACCTCGCGAACCGTCGTACTAAAATTACAGTGGGATGTAGGCACCCGGATCGTTAAACTCGTTCTTCTCACCCTTGGGCCATTTGTAAAGCTTGGCTATGTCCACCACGATTTGTCCTTCAGCATCGAGCTCAACGTGCGCACGATCCATCGGTCGCGGGGCTGGCCCTTCAAAGTTGATCGCCTCGCTATCGTAGCCGCTGCCATGGCAGGGACACTTAAACTTGTTTTCGCTCGCCTTCCAGTCCGGGGTGCAGCCGAGGTGCGTGCAGCGCGCGTAGATTACAAAAATACGATCGGATGTTTTGTCTACCCAGATGCGATATTGCTGCTGCCATTTGGTATCAACGCCAAGCGCATAATCTGCAGGGAAGCCGACCGAAAACTTGCTGGATGGCTCAAGAATAGAGCGCGGCAGGAAAAACCGCAGAAACATCAGAAAATCGGTCACCAGGAAAATGACCACGCTCGACCAAACAATCCGCCGCCGCATTTTGTTTACGGCAGGTTCCGGCGTGCTTTCGACGACTGCACCCGCCGGTTTGGCAACCGGCTTCGCTGCCGGCGGCAATGGAGGCTTTACTGACGGAGTTCCAGCCGGTGGCGCTCCAGCCGCGACTGTCTCACCAGGCTGCGAAGTACTGGCGCTGCTTGCCGCACGCTCCTGATCGAGCGGACTGTCCACTATGCGAATCCTCCGTCAGCTAAACTCGGCAAATCACACTTCAACGCTGCCATCGAGTGCAAACTATACAACTCCCCGCATTGCAGGGAACACTCTCTGCGCAAGACAAATATTCGTCTATTCATTAGGGCGCCGCGCCAACCAAATTATTTATAAACGGCTCGGGTGCGATATTTATAACCTGTTTTCCAATTTACTGGCAAGCGGTATTCTTGGAGCCCTACTTACTATAAAGGACTACGAACGCGAAGCGCTTTAGGCAGGATTTGAAATGTCGCCGGTAGACAGCCGGGGATTTCGCCGTCCACTTCAACTTCCACGGTCTCATTCTTGTCGAGTGAACGCGCGCCTACCTTGGCCGCCAGTGCATGGCCTACATCGGCCATGCTGAGATGCGCACCCACATACAACCGGGGCGCGTTCGCCAGGATTCTGGCAGCGCCAAGGTCTCCGATGCTGACCACATCAAACTTACCGTCGGCCAGCTTTGCGTTAGGTGCGATTTTCATCCCACCGCCGAAATACCGCGCGTTGGCGATGCACAAATTTGCCACCGTCATATGGCGCGCCGGATCGTCGTCAAGTTGAACTACGACCCGAGTAGCTGATTTCTTTGCGGCCGTTTGCAGCATCGCGACGGCAAACGAGAGCCTCCCGGTTAGCCACTTCGGTCCTTTGCTTGGTAACCAATCGGGCCCACCTTCCTTTACACGTGCGATAACGTCTGCGCTCATGCCAAAGGAAGCTACGCCAAGGAAGTATCGCGACTCGAGTTCGCCGTCGTCCTTTGTGAATGTGACTTTGCCTACATCAATAAGGCGAGTTTGACCCTCCCTTAGTATTCGGGCTGCGGCTGCAACGCGCGCGGGAATGCCGATGGTTTTGCGAAAGTCACCGCCGGTACCGCTGGGCAGGATCCCCAACTCCGTTTCGCTGCCGACAGAAAGAATCCCGTTCGCAACTTCAGAAATTGTGCCGTCACCGCCACAGGCGATGATCAACTTCACGCCTTTCCGAGCTGCGTTTGCTGCGATTTCAATTCCCTCGCCCGCCTGGGTGGTGAACTTAGGAGTAAATGATCCGAAGTGAGTGCTGAGTTCGCTGGCGATAGCGGGCCATGCGTCGCGCGTGCCGCCACCGGCGGACTGTGGGTTGACGATAACTAAGGGTAGAGACATTTCTTACACAGGAAGCGGGGCAAATCCGCCTTCCTCACCCCGAGACTTTCAAGCTTGAGGGTATTTCACTCGTTGAGAGCTGTCCGACCTGTTGATCAGCGAAGCTCAAATCAGCTCGGGGTCAGGAAGGCGGGCCTGCCCCCGCTCTTATTTCAGCATCACTTAACTGCATTCGGCGATCTGCTTCTCCCAACTCAGCAATCTTGCTCATCACAAACCTGGAGATCTCAACGTAAGTCCGTGCCTGATCCTTTTTTGATAAATGATCACTAAGGTCAAGCTGCGGACCAAAGTGTATTCGAATCTTTTCACCGCCTCGCCAATTCCCCATCACCTGTTTAGGAAGATCGTTTCCCAACCCGGCAACAAAAACAGGTATGACTTGCGGTGCAGCATCCTTGATTAGTTTTCCGATACCTGGTTGGGCGGGCAAATAGGAATAAAGATCGGGACCCTTATTGCGCGTGCCTTCAGGATGAAAGCCGATAACATTGCCGCGACCGTTTCTGCAAAGCTCAGTCAGCAGGCGAAACGAATACTTGTCAAAGGCGCGCTTCTCGATGATCGGGTTCTCGCCGGAAGCGAAGAACGGCGGATACATCGACCACCAACCCATTACCAGGTTCACAAAGAGCCCCAGTACGGAATCGTAGAAGAACCGCCCACGAACAGGAAAGAAAAGCTGCTTGCGCCAGGACGTATGGCGGAAGAGCGTCGTCGACACAACGTACATATCAAAAAACGACCGATGATTAGCGGCGATCAATATGGGGCGGTCTCTTGATACGGCTTCAATATTTTCCAGGCCGTAGACCTGCATGAGGTTGTAGGTTGCGATATGAATCCAGCCGGCGCCGAAGATCTTCTGGCACCACGTCCAGAATCGCTTCCAGGTACCTTGGTTCATGCGGTGGATAAAACGAAAAGCCGAGCGCTCGAACCAGTTCAATACGGCGAACTCGTCAACTGCCGGTCTCAAGTCCAAAGTCCAAAGTCCAAAGTCTGTCTTCTCCCGAGTCCCCTCACCCGTCGCTGGGATGTTCGGTTCAGGACTTTTGACTTTGGACATTGGACTTTGGACTTTTTGTTCTATTCGATTGAAAAGTATTTCGCTTCCGGATGATGGACTATGATCGCCGAGGTCGATTGCTCTGGATCAAGCTGAAATTCCTCAGTTAGTTCAACGCCGATGCGCGCCGGGTCAAGCAATTCAAACAGCTTAGACTGATCCTCGAGGTTTGGACATGCGGGATAGCCGAAACTGAAACGCGAACCCTGATATCGCTGTTGGAATAACTTTCTCACATCCGCGGCATCTTCACCGGCAATGCCCAGTTCTTCGCGAATCCGTTTATGCCATAGTTCCGCCAGGGCCTCAGCACCTTCGACGCTCAAGCCGTGGAAATAAAGATACTCAGCGTAGTTGTCGGACTTGAAAAGCTCCTGGGAATATTCGGTCGCGCGGCTGCCCATGGTGACGAGATGAAAGGCTACGACATCCATGCCACCCGAGTCTTGCGCCGCGAAGAAGTCCGTTAGACACAGATTTTTCCCCGAGGGCTGACGCGGGAAAGTAAATCTCATCCGCTCAGTCTTCTCGTCGTCATTATAGATAATCAGATCGTTCCCTGAAGACTGTGCCGGGAAGTATCCGTAAACAACGCGCGGTTGCAGCAACTGTTCACGTTTGCTGCGTTCCTTCAACTGCTCATAGATGGGCCGAACCTTGTCGCGCACCAGCGCCGCATACTCTTCGGCGGGCCGCTTGCCCTGTTTGAACTGCCACTGGCCTTTAAATAAAGCTGTCTCGTTCACGAACGCGAATACGTCGTCCAGCGAAACATCAGCGACAACTCGAGAACCGTAAAACGGCGCCTTCGGAATCGTAATATCAGTACTGACTGCAGAACGAGTGGTGTGGGTTGTATCGCCGGCAATCTTTACAACGCCTCGCGGTTTGAGGGCTTTACGGATCCCGAGCTTGGCTTCCTCACCGACCAGATCTTCGACATCTTCAGGCGCATCGACAATCTCCACGTCTGCGCGTCCCGGAACCAACGCTGTCTCCGCCTGACCATTTCCGCCAACCAGCTTGTCCATGGTGTGCAACCCAGCGAACGCGTCGCCGGCGTAGTAGAGGCTGCCTTTATATATTGACTTCAGATCCTCATCGACGTAACGCCGCGTCAGTGCGGCGCCGCCAAGAATCACCGGCACCGTGATGCCCCGCTCGTTCATGAGATCGAGATTGTCCTTCATGATCAGAGTAGACTTTACCAGCAACCCACTCATGCCTATCGCGTCTGCCTGGTGCTCCTCCTGCGCCTGAAGAATATTGTCAATGGGCTGCTTGATGCCAAGGTTAAT
>Ga0134126_10001296_pt1 | contig 31742 bp, 24 predicted proteins | sample KB31752_FD_96881 | JGI IMG/M metagenome (GOLD analysis project Ga0134126, IMG submission 96881) | Terrestrial soil microbial communities with excess Nitrogen fertilizer from Kellogg Biological Station, Michigan, USA - KB3-175-2 | ecosystem: Environmental > Terrestrial > Soil > Unclassified ... | reverse complement strand
CACGCCCAGAGGAGGTTCATGAACATCATCGAGTTGCCGCCGCCCGGGTCGGTGAAGAAGTGGAAGCCCACGTAGCGGTCGAGGAGCAGCATCGCGAGGCAGGCGGTGAGGATCGGGAAGGCGGCGACGATGAGCAGATTGGAGGCGAGAGCGGTCCAGCAGAACATCGGCATGCGGCTGTAGTGCATGCCCGGCGCGCGCAGCTTGAGGATGGTGGTGACGAAGTTGATTCCGGTCATGAGCGTACCGATGCCGGAGATCTGCAGCGACCAACAGTAGTAATCCACCCCAACACCCGGGGAGTAGGTCAGCTCCGAAAGGGGCGGGTAGGGAAGCCAGCCGGTGCGGTCGAACTCGCCGACGACGAGCGACAGGTTCACCAGGAGCGCGCCTGCGGCGGTGAGCCAGAAGCTGACGGAATTGAGGGTCGGAAAGGCCACATCGCGCACGCCGAGCTGCAGCGGCACGATGACGTTCATCAGGCCGATCACGAACGGCATGGCCACGAAGAAGATCATGATGGTGCCATGCGCGGAGAAGATCTGATCGAAGTGCGACGGCGGCAGGAAACCGGGGGCGTTGTAGGCCATCGCCTGCTGAGTGCGCATCATGATGGCGTCGATGAACCCGCGCAGCAGCATCACGCCCGCCAGGATGCAGTACATGATGCCGATACGCTTGTGATCGACGCTCGTGATCCATTCGCGCCAGAGGTAGGGCACGTAGCCTCTGACGATGACCCAGGCGAGCACCGCGATCATGATTATCAGGACCGCGGCACCGGAGAGGAGCGGCAACGGCTCCTGGAACGGGATCGCCTGCCATGTCAGTTTGCCAAGAAGGGTCATTTCAGGCCTACCGGGCGAACGTCTGCAATCCCGCCGCGCGGACCTTCACCCGGCGGCAGGCGCTGCATCACGATGTCGCCAAAGAGCCCGGGTCGTACCGAGCCATAGGTATGTGGCGCATCGATGCTCTGTCGCAGGAGTGCCTCGTACGCCCGGGTGTCGAGCGCGGGTCCCGCGCCGCGCGTCGATGCGGCCCAGGCCTCGAAGCGGCCCTGGGGCACGGCGTCGGTATCGAAATGCATGTCGGCGAAACCATCGCCGCTGATCATGGCCGACAGCCCCCGATAGACCCCGGGCCGGTCGGCCTGCAGATACAGGCTCCCGGCCATACCGTTCATGCAATAGAGCATGCTGCCGAGCTGAGGCACCCAGAACACATTCCAGACCGACGCCGAGGTCACCGTCAGGTGCAACGGCACGCCAGCCGGAACGACCAGCCTGTTGACGCTGGCGATACCGAGCTTGGGATAGATGAAGAGCCACTTCCAGTCGAGCGAGACCACCTGAATGTCGATCGCGGCCGTCTTCGAGGGCAGGGGCTGAGCCGGATCGAGCTCGTGAGAGCTGATCCAGGCGATGCCGCCGAGAAAGATGATGACCAGCGTCGGAATCGACCAGACCAGGAGCTCGACGCGCCCGGAATACACGAAGTCAGGCTGGCGGCGCGCCCGAGCGTTCGAGGATCGATACCACCACGCGACGCCGATGGTGAGGGCGATCGTCGGGACGACGATCGCGAGCATGATCACCACGGAGTCGAGGAGGATCGTCCGCTCGGCATCGCTGATCGGGCCGGCTGGCTCGAGCTGCGCGCGGCCGCAGGCGGCAAGCTGCACGAGCAGCAGCAGTGCCATGAGAACGAAAGCGACATGACCTGCTCTAGCCGAGGTTCTTTTCCGGTCGATGGCGGCGCCTCCTCCGGCAGCAAGGCGGGGATCAACGCCAACCTTACTTCAAAGTTCCTGGCCGTGCTCGCGTACGGCTGGCTCGAGCTGGGACTGGACAGTCAATTGACGGTTGCGCGCCTTCGCTGATATCGTTACCAACAGATGCGCAAAGCAGCGATCGTGACGGCCGCGGCGGCCACTCTGTTGTTGCGTGCCCTCGCCGGGGCCGCCGGCGCCGCAGAGGTCACGGCGATGAGCAACAATCCATGTCCGACGCCGAAGCCAGGCGCCGGCGCCGGCGCCGCGTTCGTCCAGATGCTGCTCACACCCGGCGCGCGCTTCGTTCGACCGGCGCAGACCCCGGCGCAGAAGCTCGCGGCCGATACGGCAGCAGCGAGGCAGCGGGCGCGCGACTGGGCGGACCTCTGCCGCTATCGTGCCGATAACGCCGCAGTCACGCGGCCGCCGCGCATCGTCCTGATGGGGGATTCGATCACCGACTTCTGGCGCGAAGGCGACCCCGCGCTTTTCGGCGCTGAGGTCGTCGATCGCGGCATCAGCGGTCAGACGAGCAGTCAGATGCTGGTGCGCTTCTGGCCGGATGTGATCGCTCTACATCCCCGCATGGTGCAGATCCTGGCCGGCACCAATGACGTTGCGGGCAACACCGGCCCGATGACGGAACAGGATTACGAGAACAACATCATGGCGATGGTCGTACTCGCGCGGGCACATCACATCCGTGTGCTGCTCGGGGCGATTCCACCGGCGGTCTCCTTCTGGTGGACGCCGCACCCCTATCGGCCCGCGGCGCAGATCCGCCGACTGAACGAATGGCTGCGCGGCTATGCGCGATCGAGCGGCGCAGTCTTTGTCGACTACTACGCGCACCTTGCAACTCACGACGGTGCGTTCCGGCCCGATCTCTCGAACGATGGCGTCCATCCCAACGTTGCCGGCTACCGGGTGATGAGCGCGTTGCTGAAGTCTGCGCTCGGTAAGGATTAGCTACCCACCGCTGATGCTCATGAGGGTCGGCCGGGCTTGCCGGAAAAATCGGAGATGGGGTTGGAGACCGGCTTCTTGAGCCCTTCGGCAAAGCCCTTCAGTCCTTCGATGAGCGGCGCCAGCGCGCGCCAGAGCTGCTCATCGTGCAGGAGGCGATACACACCCAAGAGCCCGGGCGGCTGCTCCGGGTCCGCCATCCGTGGCGCCGCGCGCGTGCCATCCTGACTGCTCTGCTGCACTCCGGCCCGTGAGCTCGCGGCCAGGCGCGCTGCACCATCGGCTACCGCGAACACAAGGCGGTAGAACTCCGCCGGCGGGATGCACGAGAGTGCCATGAGGAGCACCGACAGATTCTGGATGGCATTGAGCGTTCCCGGTTTCTCGAGGCCGCTGACCAGGATCTGTGCCACATCCTCGTTCGCGGCGATGAGATCGTTGGCGAGCCGCAGCAGGCCGTGGCGGTGACAGGTCTCGAGCAGGCGATCCAGCTCCTCACGCGCCGTCATCTGCGTGCGCGCGGGTCTCACCTCGAATTGAATCGGCGCGGCCATTACATGCGCTCCGGATGCGATTGATGATCGGGTGGTGGCGTGTAGTCCGCACGGGACCACTTCGCCTCGACGTGCGGACCGCCGTTCGGTGTCCGATGCCCGTAGCGATAGTTGTTGTGCGGCAGCGGCGGGGCTCCCCGCGGCTTGCTCAATACCTCGAGCTTCACGGCCGTCTCCTTGTAGCCTGGCGTGTTGACGTCAGGGTCATGGTGCTCGCCGGTGAGGGCATTCGCGGCAGGCTTCGAGTGGTGGATCGGCAGATAGAGGAGCTTCCCTCTGACCCGGTCCGTCACCACCGCGCGAACCTCGATCGCGCCGCGGCGCGAGGTCACGCGTACCCATGTGCCATCCTCGATGCCGCGCTCCGCGGCGAGCTCCGGACTCACCTCCACGAACCAGTCCGGGACCTCATGCCGGATGCCGGGCGCCTTGCCGGTCTGGTTGGTGGCCTGGAAGTGCTCGAGCATCCTCCCGTTATCGAGCGCGAGGTCGTATTCGCCGTCCGGCGCTTCCGCCGGCGCCTTCCATTCCAGGGGATGGAGCTTCGCCCGGCCGTCATCGGTGTGAAAGCGATCGGTGTAGAGGAGGGGAGTATCGGTGCCGTCGGGCTTCACCGGCCACTGCAGAGAGCGCCAGCCTTCCAGGCGCTCATAGCTCACGCCGGCGAACATCTCGGCGCTCGCGGCTGCCTCGGCCATGATCTGCGAGGGATGAGTGTACGGCCAGTCATGGCCCATGCGTCGTGCGAGGTCGATGAGGATGCGCCAGTCCGGACGGCTGTCGCCGAGCGGTTCCAGCACCTCGTAGAAACGCTGGATGCGTCGCTCGGTGTTGGTGAATGTGCCTTCTTTCTCGACGCTGGCGCACGCGGGCAGCACCACGTCGGCGAACTGTGCGGTGCGGCCGAGGAACAGGTCCTGGACGACGAAGAATTCGAGCCCGCTCATCGCTTCCTGGGTATGGGAGGCATGCGAGTCGGACACCGCAGTCTCCTCACCGATGACGTACATCGCCTTCAGGGTGCCCTTGCCGGCCTCGAGGACCATCTCGAAGTTGTCGAGCCCGACCTTCTTCGACAACCGCTCGGGAGCAACGCCCCAGGCGCGTGCCCATTTGGCGCGCGCTTTCTCGTCGGTCACCTTCTCATAGCCCGGGTAGACGTTCTTCAGGCAACCGAAGTCGCTCGCGCCCTGTACGTTGTTGTGGCCGCGCATCGGATAGCCGCCCGTTCCCGGGCGGCCGTAGTTGCCGGTGACCAGAAGGAGATTGGACAGTGCGGTGCTGATGTCCGCCCCGTGGCTGTGCTGCGTGATGCCCATGGCCCAGAGCAGGCAGACGCGCTCGGCCTTGCCTATCATCTCGGCCGCCTCGATGAGCTGCGCCTGCGGGATACCGGTCTCACGCTCGGCGAAATCCAGCGTGAAAGGCTCGAGAGAGCGCCGGTACTCGGCCACGCCGGTCACCCGCTGCTCGAGGAAATCCGCGTCCGCATACCCGTGATCGAACATGTAGCGCGAGAGAGCCGAGGCCCATGCGAGGTCGGTGCTCGGGCGCGGACAGAGGAACAGATCCGCGCGCTCGGCCATCTCGTGCTTGCGCACATCGACGACGAGCAGCTTCTGTCCGCGCAGCTTGTGGCCGGCTTTGATCCGGGAGGCGATGACCGGATGATTCTCGGCGGTGTTGGTTCCGACCAGCACCACGAGGTCCGCCTTCTCCATGTCGCTGATGCTCCCGGCATCGCCGCCATAGCCGACGGTGCGGAACAGGCCCATGGTCGCCGGGTTCTGGCAGTAGCGCGAGGAGTTGTCGACGTTGTTGGTGCCGATGATCAGCCGCGCGATCTTCTGAGTGAGGTACGCCTCCTCGTTGCTCGCCTTGCTCGAGCCGATGAAGCCGATGCTGTCCGGACCGTGTCGATCGCGGATCTCGAGCAGGCGCCGCGCGACGAGCTCGAGCGCCTCATCCCAGCCCGCCTCGCGAAAGCGCCCGTCCTCACGGATCAGAGGTGTCGTGAGGCGTTCCTCGCTGTTGACGAAGTCCCAGCCGAATTTTCCCTTGATGCAGGTCGAGATGCCGTTCGCCGGCGCCGCGACCGCCGGCTGCACCTTGAGGATGTGGCGATCGCGAGTCCACATCTCGAACGCGCAGCCCACGCCGCAATAGGTGCAGACCGTCTTCGTCCGTTTGATCTCCGCCTGGCGCCAGCGTGCGTCCATCTTCGAGATCGCCGTGATCGGCGGGGCGCCGATCGTGTTCTCCAGTGCCTTCACCAGATCGATCAGCGGGCGCTTGAGCGAGGGCGGCATGGCGGTGAGGGGGCCCGCATCCGGCTGCATGGTCTTCTCCATGAGCGCGTTGCACGGACACACCGTGACGCAATGGCCGCAATGCACGCATGAGGACTCATCGATCGGCCTGCCGCCGTCCCAGAGCACGCGCGGATGCTCCGCCCGGTAGTCGATACTGAGCGTCTCGTTGACCTCCACGTTCTGGCAGGCCTCGACACAGCGCCCGCAGAGGATGCATTGGTCGGGATCATAGGTGTAGAAGGGGCTCGAATGATCCTTGGCGTAGGGCTTGCGCCTGAAGGGATACCGTTGGATCGGGATCTCCATGTCGGCGAACGTGTTGTGCAGCGTACAGTCGCCGGTGTTGTTCTCGCAGACGGTGCAGTAGAGCTCGTGCTTTGCGAGCAGCCGGTCCATGCCTTCCTCCCGCGCCGCGGCGGCGCGCGGGCTGCGGCTCGTCACCCGCAGCCCTTCGCCTGAGCGAAGCGTACAGCCGCGGACCAGCTCGCCGTCGACCTCCACCCAGCAGACATCGCAGGTCCGCAAGGGCCCGAGCGCAGTGTGATAACAGACGTGCGGCAGATCGATGCCCTGCGCAGCAAGGAAGTCGATCAGGGGCTGATCCTGCGGCCCGGTGAGCGTTCTGCCATCGAAGCTCAGACTGCAGGCCGTGGCTTGCGGGGCCGGTCCCGGCGCTGCGGGTTGCGTGGCCATCCGGCGATCCTCATGCGGCTTCAGGGTGGCTGGCCTCACCAGCAATTCCCGTACGCGAGGCGGTGTCCCACAGCTCACGCGGATCGAAGGTCACCGTCGCAGCGATCGTCAACAGGCTCATGAGGATGAACGCGGTCGCGCCCCAGCCTGCGGATTCGGCGCCGAGGCTGCCGAAGTCGACGAGCGGGACGAAGAACACGATGGAGAGCGGGCTGGTCTCCGACCAGCGTCCCGCTTCCCCGACCAGGCGCGCGAGGCGGGTCTTCAACACCAACCTCCGGTCCGATCCGCGCCAGACCGAGATGACGCACCAAACGAGCGAAAGCACCATGACCGCGGGGTTCACGATCGATGTCCAGAAGACGAGCACGCTCAACGGCCACAGTCCGAGGCTCCAGAGCTGCAGCACGTAGCCGAAGCTCGTGTAGGTTGCGCGCGTGCCCAGGAGAACGGAGATGTTCATCGGATAGACGTTGGCCGGAATGAGCAGAATGAATGCCGCGGACGCGAGCGCCGCCGTCCTTGCGGCAGCGTGGGGCTTGCGGCGGCGGAGAGGCAGCCCGCAGCGCAGACAGGGAGTGCCGGCGCGCCTCGACGGCTGGACGAGGCCACAGGCACTGCAGCCTGTCGCCGGCTCGCCCGGCGCGGCGGCGACATCGGCGCCGATTGCCCGCCAGACCGTCTGCTCATCGAGGGTGGCCCGGGAAAGCATGGTGAGAAGCCCGGCGGCCATGAGGAACACGCCGCCAACCTGGATGGAGATGGCGAGCCGCTCGACGTTGTTGAGATAGTAGTAGCCGGCCGCCACTGCGACCAGGAACACATCGACCATGGCCCAGCGGTCGAGCCACATGGCCCAGCGGAAGGCGCGGCCCAACCAGGCCGGGCGGTAGTGCAGGCGAAGGGCACCCAGCACGGCGCAGAGGAGCCCCAGGCGCACTGCGGGCAGGAGAATGACGAATATCGCGCTCAGGCCCGCGAGGAGAATCCACTCGTGATTCCACAGCTGCGTGATTCCGCCGATGAGCGATGCCCGCGAGCGGCGGCCAAACGCCTCGGCCGCGAGCAGCGGCAGGACATCCGCCGGTACCAACAGCAGCAGCGTTGCGAGCGAGCAGGCGAGCGCGGCATCGAGGCTGCGCCCGATGGTGGTCGCGATCGGGTTGTGACACCGCAGGCAGACGGCGGTGCTGCGCCTGGGCAGCACGGGAAAGCTCAGCAGGGTGCCGCAGTCTGGGCACGCAATGGCCAAAGGAGTCGCGCTCGTGAGGGGGCGGGCAGCACCCGACGGTGCAACGTTGCCGTTTGCGGCAGGTTCCGCGCCGGCCTCGCGGCCGTCGCTGGCCGCACCGTCAAGCCGCTGTTGCAGGCGGCCCGCGGAAGATGCAATGCTGTTGCATGCCGCGAGCCCCCGCTCGAATCACACGACTCAGCAGGCTCGGATGAAACTGCGGATCCGCTGGCGGATCTTCGCCTTTCTCTTCGGCTTCGGCCTGATTGCCTACGTCCAGCGTACCGGCGTGACGGTCGCGGCCGAGCGGATGATGCCGGAGCTGCACCTTTCGCAGCTGCAGATCGGCCTCATCGAGCAGGCTTTCGTCATCGGCTACGCCCTGTTTCAGCTGCCGGGCGGCCTCCTCGGGCAGCGATTCGGTGCGCGCGCGGCGTTCACGGCGTTCGGCATCGTGGCGTTTGCCGCAGTGATGGCGACTCCCGCCGCGCCGGAGCTGCTGAGCGGCGCGGCTCTCTTCGCCGTGCTGCTCGGCGCGCAGTTCCTGCTCGGAATCGCGCAGGCCGGGATCTTCCCGGTCTCGAACGGTGTCTTCGAAGCCTGGTTTCCGGCCCGCCAATGGGCGCTCGCCCTCGGGGCGCAGAACATGGGGCTGAATCTCGGTGCCGCGCTGACGCCGCCGTTGATCGCGGTGCTCATGAGCGCGGTGGGTTGGCAGCAGGCTCTCGCGTGGTCGAGCATTCCACCCGTGGTGGTGATTGCGCTCTGGGTCTGGTACGCGCGCAACTCGCCGCGCGAGCACCCGGCGGTCTCGAGCGCGGAGCTCGCGGAGCTCGGCGATGAGAGCACGGCGGCGGTCAATGACAAGGTCACCGTGCGCCGGCTGCTGCGGCTGCTGGGCCATCGCAGCACCATGCTCCTGGCTCTCTCGTACCTGGCGATGAATTACTCGTTCTTCCTGCTGTCCAACTGGTGCTTCCTCTACCTCATCCAGGAGCGGCATTTCTCGGTGCTGCAGAGCGGTTGGCTCGCGATGTTGCCGCCGATCGTGGCTGGAGTCGGCTCCGGCATCGGCGGCCTCACCACGGGATGGCTTTGCAAGCGCTATGGCGCCGCCTGGGGCTACCGCGGCGTACCGCTGGTTGCATTGCCGCTCGTCGGCGTGTTGCTGCTGATCGCCGTGCGAGCCTCGAATGCCTACGTGGCCGTCGCGGCCCTGACAGCCTGCTTCGGTTTCGTCGAGATCAACGAGGCGGCCTACTGGGCCGCCTCCATGGCGGTCGGCCGCAGCGACTCCATGGCCACGGGCGGTGTTCTCAACACCGGGGGCAGCCTCGGTGGAATCATCGGCATACCGGTGGTGGCCTATCTCTCCGGTCGGCACGCCTGGGGAGCTGCTTTCGCGATCGGCAGCGCCTGCGCGGTCGCTGCAGCGCTTCTCTGGCTCGGGATCGACGCCGACCAGACGGTCACCGACGAGCGCGCCGCGCGCGCTCAGACGGGAGCGCCGCTCGCCGGCTGACGAGCAGGCTCGGAAAGGCGCCGGCGCAAAGCGCGCTCGTCCAGTCCTCGCAGAGCGCCACGGCCTCCGCGGGCCTGAAGGCGCTGGGATTGATGCTGGCCTCGATCCAAAGCCCATCGAGGAGCGCCGCGAGCGCGATCGCCGCCGGGCGCAGCCTGAAACGGGGCACGCTCTCGCTGCGCTGCAGCTGGCCGAGAAGAGACTCGAGCGCGGCCCGATAAGCGGCGTAGGTGCGGTCGTGCACCCCCTGCACGCCGGCATCGTGCGAGACCATGCTCCAGAAGACGAGCCAGGTGTTGAAAAGGGCAGGGTCCAGCAGCGCGGGTGTGAAGGAGGCCTCATAGAAGCGCCGCAAGCGCTCGCGCGCACTGGCATCGGCCGCCCGCGCATGCCGCTGGATGGAGCTGAGCAGGGACATGGCGAGCGCTTCGTAAGAGGCGGCGAGGAGCGCGGAGACGCTCGGAAAGTGATGGATGATGAGGCCCGGCGATACGCCCGCCTCTGCGCTGATGCGCCGCACCGAGAGCCCCTCGTGACCATATTTGCGCAGACACGCGAGGGTTGCCTCGATCAGCGCCTCGCGGCGCAGGCCGGGCGGTACGCGGCGGAATTTGGGCGTGTGCTGCTCTTTCGCCATGGTTGCCTCTCTCGCTGCACGCGGATGATACCGCCCCGGCGCTTGACCGTGCCGGACACGTTGCTATACAGTCGTTCAATAGCAGCAGGGCGAGGCCTTACTCTCATGAGCGCTCGTGCGATCGATGTCGTCCCCGCCACCGACGATGATGCGGTCAGCCTGCCGGCCTGGATCTACCGCGACCCGGAATTCTTCGAGCTCGAGAAGGAGCTCATCTTCCGTCCGAGCTGGCAGATCGTCTGTCACGTCAACGACGTGCCGCGCTGCGGCGACTACCACTCGCTCGATTTCCTCGGCCAGAGCATCATCGTGCTGCGCGGCGAGGACGGGCAGGTCCGCAGCTTTCACAACGCCTGCCGGCACCGCGCGGCCCGGCTCCTCGATGAGACCAGAGGGCACTGCGGGCGGCGGATCACCTGCCCCTATCACGCCTGGACATACGGTCTCGACGGGCGCCTGCTCACGGTGCCGCAGCGCAATGACTTCAAGGGACTCGACCGCGAGCGCCACGGCCTGGTGCCGCTCGAGCAGGAAGTGTTCATGGGCTTCGTCTTCGTGCGCCTCGGCGGCAACGCCGCGGAGAGCGCGGCGCCGCTCCCGAGCGTCCGCGAGATGGCGGCGCCCTATGTCGATGAGCTCGAGGCCTACCGGCTCGAGGAGCTCATGCCGCAGGGCAGGGTGACGCTGCGGCCCCGCAGCGTCAACTGGAAGAACGTCGGCGACAACTACTCCGACGGCCTGCACATTCCCGTCGCCCATCCGGGACTGACGCGCCTCTTCGGTGCCAGCTATGGCGTCGAGGCACAGCCGTGGATAGATAAAATGTGGGGGTGTCTGCGCGATATCCCGTCGGCCAACCTGTCGGAGCGCCTGTATCAGGCGCTGTTACCGCCCGTGCCGCACTTGCCGCCGAAGCGGCAGCGCCTCTGGACCTATTTCAAGCTCTGGCCCAATCTCGCCTTCGATATCTATCCCGACCAGATCGATTTCATGCAGTTCCTGCCGATCTCCCCCACCGAGACACTGATCCGGGAGATCGCCTACGTGCACCCCGACTCACGCCGGGAGATGCGTGCGGCACGGTATCTCAACTGGCGGATCAACCGTCAGGTGAGTCTGGAAGATCGCGGTCTCATCGAGCGCGTACAGGCCGGGATGGCATCGGATTCCTACTCCGTCGGTCCGCTCGGGGAGAGTGAAGTCTGTCTGCGCAGCTTCGCGCGCCACATGCGAGCCCTGATTCCCGCGAGCCGCCAGCGGCGGGCGCCGGGCCGGGGCTGGAGTCTCGAGCGTCATGACCGCTGAGAAGCGCGACGTCCTGATCATCGGCGGCGGCCACAACGGACTGGTATGCGCCGCGTATCTCGCCGCGACGGGCCTCAAGGTGACGGTGCTCGAGCGTCGCGGCGTCATCGGCGGAGCGGCGGTGACGGAGGAATTCCATCCGGGATTTCGCAACTCCGTGGCCTCCTACACGGTCTCGCTCCTCAATCCCAAGGTCATTCGCGAGCTGGAGCTGCCTGCGCACGGGCTGCGGGTCGTCGAGCGCCGGCTCGCCAACTTCCTGCCTACGGAGGATGGCCGTTATCTCGCGACGGGCGGCGGCCGGACGCAGCAGGAAGTGGCGAAGTTCTCGAGAGGGGACGCCGAGCGCTTGGGCCTCTACGGTGAGCGCCTGGAGGCGATCGCAGACGTCCTTCGCTCCCTGGTGCTGGAGACGCCACCCAACGTAGTGCAGGGGAGCTGGTCGGTCGCACTTCCGGAGCTGTTACGCGCCGGGCGCGTGGGAACACGCTTGGGCAAACTCGACATGAGCCTGCGCCGCGAGCTGCTCAAGCTCTTCGCCGCCTCGGCGGGCGACTATCTCGACGAATGGTTCGAGAGCGACCCGATCAAGGCGGTCTTTGGCTTCGATGGAATCGTCGGCCACTACGCGAGCCCCTTCAGCGCCGGAACCGCCTACGTTCTGCTGCACCATGCCTTCGGCGAGGTCAACGGGAAGAAGGGCGTGTGGGGTCATGCCATCGGCGGGATGGGCGCGATTACGCAGGCCATGGCGAGATCGGCCAGCGCCCGGGGTGCAGATATCCGTGTGCATAGCGGCGTGCGCGAGGTCATCATCGAGCGCGGGCGGGCCACCGGAGTGGTCACTGAAGCGGGTGAGGCGCTCCGAGCCGCGGCAATCGTCTCCAATCTGAATCCGCGACTGCTCTATCTGAACCTCATCGATCCGGCGGCGCTGCCGGCCGAATTCCGTGAGCGCATCGCCCAATGGCGGTGTGGCTCGGGAACCTTCCGCATGAACGTCGCGCTCGCGGAGCTGCCGGACTTCACCTGCCTGCCCGGAAGGACTGCCGCAGATCATCACACCGCCGGCATCATTCTCGCACCGACGCTGGGCTACATGGAGCGCGCCTACTTCGATGCCCGCACGCACGGCTGGTCGCGGCAGCCGATCGTGGAGATGGTCATTCCCTCCACGCTGGACGACACTCTGGCGCCGCCCGGCAGGCACGTGGCGAGTCTCTTTTGTCAGCACGTCGCGCCGCAGCTTCCCAACGGCGAGTCCTGGGATACGCACCGTGAGAGTGTCGCCGATCTCATGATCGAGACGGTCAACCGCTTTGCGCCGAATTTCAAGGCGTCGGTGCTGGGGCGGCAGATCATGAGCCCGCTCGACCTCGAGCGGACCTTTGGCCTCGTCGGGGGCGACATCTTCCATGGCCGGCTGCAGCTCGATCAGATGCTCTCGGCGCGGCCGATGCTCGGGTATGGGAACTATCGCGGCCCGCTTCCGGGTCTTTACATGTGCGGCGCGGGCACGCATCCGGGCGGCGGTGTCACCGGGGCGCCGGGCCACAACGCGGCGCGGGAGATCCTCGCCGACTTTCGCCGCCGGCGATTGCGCCGGGCCGCCTGAAGCGGTGAGTGCAGGAGAGGCGCGAAATTGTTCTGGCCGCATCTTGCAAAAAACGCAGGTTCGGGCACATTAGGCGCACCTTGAGCACCCCCGCAGAGCCTGTCGGGACACTCGAAGTCGCACTGGCGCACGCCTCGCGTCTACTTGCGGTGAAGCCCGCCGTCGCCGCCGAGCAGGCCTGCGAAATCCTGAAAGTCGTCCCGCGGCAGCCGCAGGCCCTGCTGATCCTGGGATTGGCGCGTGCGGCAGCCGGTGACGTCGACGGGGCGATCGATGCGCTGACCCGCGCGGTATCACTCAGGACGGACCTGGCCGATGCCTGGCTCGCACTGGCGGACCAACTTCGGCTGCGCGGTGACGGGGAGAGCGCCGACAGAGCCTACGCCCGCTACATCAAGGCGGCCACGCGCGATCCGCGGCTCCAGGGTGCCGCAGCAGCTCTGTGCGAGAACCGCATTCCGGAGGCGGAAGCCCTGCTGCGGGCGCATCTCGGCCAGCACCCCAACGACGTGGCGGCACTGCGCATGCTCGCCGAAGCAGCGGCGCGCCTGTTGCGCTACTCCGATGCACAGCGGCTCCTGGAGCGCTGCCTCGAGCTGGCGCCGTCTTTCGATGCGGCCCGGCACAACTATGCGACGGTGCTCAACCGGCAGGGCAGGAGCGCCCAGGCTCTCGAGCAGTGCGCCCGGCTGCTCGCGAAAGAGCCGCGCAATCCGAGTTATCTCAGCCTCCAGGCGGCCACCTCGGCCAATCTCGGCGATTTCGCGGACGCCATCGCGGCGTACGAGTCGGTGTTGCGGGACTACCCGCAGCAGCCCAAGCTCTGGATGAGCTACGGACATGCGCTGCGCACGACCGGCAAGGTGCCGCAGAGCATCGCGGCGTACCGGCGCGCGTTGTCCATGGAGCCGAATCTCGGTGAGGTCTGGTGGAGTCTCGCGAACCTCAAGACCTTTCGCTTCAGCCCGGCGGATGTGCTCGCCATGCAGGAAGCGCTCGCGCGCGGGGATCTCGCGGATGATGACCGGATGCACTTCGAGTTCGCACTGGGCAAGGCGCTCGAGGATGCCGCCGCCTACCCGGACTCCTTTGCTCACTACGCCGCGGGCAATGCGCTGCGCCGTGAGCAGCACGGCTACGATCCGGCAGAGATGTCCCGCTTCGTGCGCCGCTCCAAAGAGCTGTTGACCGCACGATTCTTCGCCGAGCGTGCCGGCGCGGGTGTCGCTGCGGCGGATCCGATCTTCATCGTAGGCCTGCCGCGCGCCGGCTCGACGCTCATCGAGCAGATCCTCGGCAGCCATCCTCTGGTCGAGGGAACGATGGAGCTGCCGCAGCTGCCCAACATCGCGCGCAAGCTCGCCGGCCCGAAGCAGGAGGAGGAAGGCACCTTCCTCAAGAGGCTCGCTGCGCTCACCCGGGATGAGCTGCGGGCCCTCGGCGAGAGCTACCTCGCCGAGACCCGGGTGATGCGCAAGACCGGAACGCCATTCTTCATCGACAAGATGCCGAATAACTTCCTCTACGTCGGCCTCATCCATCTCATTCTGCCGAACGCGGCGATCATCGATGCGCGGCGGCATCCCCTCGGCTGCTGCTTCTCCTGCTTCAAGCAGCATTTCGCGCGCGGCCAGTGGTTCAGCTACGGGCTCGAGGATCTCGGGCGCTACTATCGCGACTACGTCGATCTCATGGCGCATCTCGATGAGGTCCTGCCGGGCAGGATCACCCGCGTGTTCTACGAGAATGTCGTCGAGGACACGGAAACCGAGGTGCGCCGGCTGCTCGCCGCCTGCCGCCTGCCGTTCGATCCCGGGTGCCTGCGCTTCCACGAGAACGAGCGGGCGGTGCGGACCGCCAGCTCCGAGCAGGTCCGGCGGCCGATCTTCCGCGATGGCGTCGAGCAGTGGCGTCACTACGAGCCCTGGCTCGAGCCTCTCAAACAGACTCTGGGCAATGTGCTGACCGAATATCCGAAGGTGCCGGCATTCCGCGCGGGCGGGCCGGAACAGGGTTGACCCACTACACAACAGTCCGCGGTACGGGGAGTGAACCATGACGCGCAGTCGACGTAGAAAATTGTCACGCGAGCGGACGAAAACGCTCCGCACGTTCGTCCGGGCAGGCGTTCCCCTGGCTTCCGCGATCATCGCGTCGGTGCCTGCCGCACGCGCGCAGCAGGCGCCGGCCGCGCAGGGCAACCTGGAGACCGTCGTGGTCACCGCGCAGAAGATCCAGGAGAATCTTCAGAGCGTGCCCATCAGCGTCGAAGTGTTCGACAACCGCAAGCTCACGCAGTTGGGAATAGTCAGTCTCGACGACTATGTGGCGCTCGCGCCGGCGCTCTCGTACGTACGCAGCCAGGGCGAAGGCGGCAACGGCGAGCCGGGCTCCTCCCTCATCTACATGCGTGGCGTGGTGAGCGGTGGCGACGGCAACCACTCCGGCTCCGAGCCGAGCGTCGGCGTGTATCTGGATGAGCAGCCGGTCACGACCATCACGGGCGCAGTACCGCTGCACATCTACGACATCAGCCGCATCGAGGTGCTGGAAGGCCCCCAGGGGACGCTGTTCGGGGCGAGCTCCGAGGCCGGCACCGTGCGTCTCATCACCAACAAGCCCGACCCGGCGAAGTTCGCGGCGGGCTACAACCTTCAGGTCAACAAGATCGACAAAGGAGGGTCGGGCGATGTCGTCGAAGGTTTCGTCAACCTGCCGATAACGGACAAGGCAGCCATCCGCCTGGTGGGCTGGCACGAGCACGATGGCGGGTTCATCAGCAACGTCGCGGGCACCAATGCCAACGCCTGCATCTTCAACGGCGTGCGCACATTTCCCACCTGGGCGCTGTCCGCAAGCGGCGTGGGGCCGGGGGGCGGTACCGGGGCATGCACCCCGGCCGCACCGATCGGCGCCGGCGCCATCACCAACGCACCCTGGCGCAAGAGCAACTACAACACCGCCGATACCAACGGCGGGCGGGCGATGCTCAAGTTCGATCTCGGCGACAATTGGACGATCACGCCGATGTTCGAAGGCGAGTCGGTCAGCACGCGGGGATTCTTCGGCTATGACCCGGCGGTCGGCGATCTCGAGCTCGTGCACTTCAGCCCGGAGAGCTCCCACGATACCTGGACGCAGACGGCCCTCACGATCGAGGGGAAGGTCAGTAACTTCGACATCGTCTATGCCGGCGGCTACATGAAGCGCAATCAGCACTCGATTGCCGACTACAGCGACTACGGTGAGTTCTATGACAAGATGACCACCTACGGTCACTATTTCAGCGGCAACGACGGCAATCCGATCATGCCGCAGCAGGAAGTGATCGGCGCCGGAGATTTCGAGATGTGGAGCCAGGAGCTGCGCGTCACGACCCCGCAGGAGCTGCCCGTGCATGCGACGGCCGGAGTCTTCCTGCAGCGCCAGATGCACAACATCTGGCAGCTCTACACCATGCCCGGGTACGGCTTCACCAGCGTCTACGGCGGCAATCCCAACGGCCTCGCCACCGCCAACTCGATTCCCGGATTCCCCAATGCGATCTGGCTCACCGACGAGCAGCGCGTCGACCGTGACCGCGCCGTGTTCGCACAGGCCACCTGGGACATCAGCAATCAGCTGTCGCTCACCGGTGGGCTGCGCTTCTACAAGTACGACAACTCGCTGATCGGATTCTACGGTTTCAATTATCCGGACTACTCGAGCACGGGTACGCCCCACTGCTTCGCGCCCAGCGTCGTCAAGTATTCGCCCTGCACCGACCTCGATGCCCGCACCAGCGACACCGGCCATGTCCCCAGAGTGAACCTGACTTACAAGATCACTCCGAACAAGATGGTCTACGCCACCTATTCGAAGGGATTCAGGCCGGGCGGCGTCAATCGGGTGGCCGACCAGTCGGGTAACAACGGTCCCTATGCGGCCGACTTCCTCACCAACTACGAGGTAGGCTGGAAGACGCAGTGGCTCGGCAATACGGTGCGCTGGAACGGCGCGCTGTTCTGGGAAGACTGGAAGAATTTCCAGTTCTCATTCCTGGGGCTCAACAGCGTCACGATCATCAAGAATGCCGGCAACGCGCGCATCAAGGGCGTCGAGACCAGCATCGATTGGGTGCCGACGAGCAGTCTGCTGCTCAGCACCAATTTCACCTTCCTGGATCCGATCCTCACCCGGGACTACAACGGTTGCGTCCCCGGAGACCTGACCTGCACGCCTTTTGCCACGACCCCGGCGGGAACGAACCTGCCGGTCACGCCGAAGTTCAAGGGCAACGTCGTTGCCCGCTATTCGCAGCCGCTCACCGACAACTGGAACTCGTATGCGCAGGTCTCCGCGATGTACCAGACCGAGACCACTCCGGTGCTGCGCGCGGACCAGGTGGCCGTGCTCGGCAGCATGCCGGCCTATTCGCTGGTCAATCTGAAGGTCGGGGCTGACAGCGCAAGCGGTCTGCACGTGGACTTCTTCGTGACCAATCTGATGGACCGCCGCGCCCAGCTGTCACGCTTCACGGAGAGCAATCCGAGCACCGACACGCAGGTGTACATCGTGCCGGCGCAGCCGCGGACATTCGGTGTGGAGTTCGGGCAACAGTTCTGATCCGAAAAGGGGATTCCGGCGCGAGATATGACGCTGTTGCATTGGGAGCGTTAACATTGGCGCTGCACGCCGCTCGCCGCGGGCGGCGCGCAGCGCGCCGCAGCAAATGATTGCTTGACTTTTGCCGGCGGTCTCTTCAAAGTTTGTTACATAATAACCACTTGTGGGGTCGAGCCATGAGCAAGGTCTCAAGCATTCGCGTTCACGTGGCGTCGGCGTGCCTGGTGAGTCTCGGGGCAACGGGCGTTGTGCTCGCGCAACAGGCGTCGCCGGCGACGGCCGCCTCGACAGGCGCGACCAATCAGAAGAGTGAGCAGCTGCAAGAGGTGATCGTCACCGGCTCGCGCATCGCCGAGAGCGAGGCGCAGCGGGAGCAGCCGCTGTCGGTGATCTCCACTGCCGCCATGCAGAAGACCGGCCTCGCCGACGTCGGCACGCTGCTGCAGCAGATCACCACCGGAGGCTCGGCGCTCAACACCAAGTTCAATTCCTCCGGCAACTTCGGCTATCCGCCGGACGGCGGCGGCATCGCCGCGGGCGCCAGCGAGGTCGACCTGCGCAACCTCGACCCGAAGCGCACGCTCGTGCTGGTGGATGGCCTGCGCTGGGTGAACGAATCATCCGCCTCGGGCGTGAGCGGCAGCGCCGACCTCAACACGATACCGATGTCCGTGATCGATCACATCGAGGTACTGGAGGACGGCGCTTCGGCGATCTACGGCTCCGATGCCATCGCCGGTGTGGTCAACATCATCACCAAGAAGCGCTTCGACGGCGTGCAGGTCGAGGGCTATACGGGTGAGTACAGCAAGGGCGGGCGGAACACCGAAGGGAGCCTCACCGTCGGCGGCTCGAGCGGCCGCTTCTCCGGCATGTTCGTCGCGACCTACTTCAAGCAGGATGCGATCAGCTCCTCGAAGTGGTGGCAGTCGGCGTTTCCCGAGCCCTTGGCCGGGATCGGCGCCGGCAGCTCAGGCACCCCGCAGGGACGTGACCTCTTCTGCGATCCGGCAGTGACGGCACCCAATTATGGCTCCTGCACGGCCGATCAGTCCGAGTTCTACGACGTCACGCTCAATACCGGCACGACTAACCCCGTCTTCGATCCGAACAATCCCGTGGGCGGTACGAGTACCTACCACAACTTCAGCGGCGCCGACCGCTTCAACTACGCCGTCTACAACCTGCTGCTGACGCCGCAGGACCGCAAGTCGCTGTTCAGCAACTTCACTTACTCCGTCAACGACAATCTCGACGTCTACGCGAAGGGGTTATACAACACCCGTGAGTCGGTGAACCAGGCCGCGCCCGAGCCGATTTTCGTCGGCCCGGTTGCCGGAACGGGGGGTCTCGCCGACCGCATCTCGATCTCGGCGTTGAATCCCTACAATCCCTTCGGCATCGACCTGGATGCCAACTCGAACCTCGGGTTCGTCACGCGCCGGCCCATCGAGGGCGGGCCGCGCGTCTTCACGCAGAACGTCGACACGTGGTACTTCGGCACGGGCCTCAAGGGGCACTTCGGCGGGGCGAGCAGCTCGGATTACCGCTGGGACGTGAACTTCGTCGATTCGGTGAACAAGGCCTCGCAGGTCTTCACCGGCGGCTACAACCTCGCGAATCTGCAGCTCGCTCTCGGCGATCCTGCGGTCTGCGCGCAGGTTCCGAACTGCGTACCGCTCGACCTCTTCGGCGGCCAGGGGCGGCCGATCACGCGGCAGATGCTCAACTTCGTCGAGGTCACGCAGCACGATGAGAGTGAGCAGGACCTGAAGATCTTCTCCGCCAACATCACCGGGCATCCGTTCAGCATCGTCGACCGCCCTGTCGGCATTGCCGTCGGCGCCGAGCATCGCCAGTACGTGGGCATCTTCAATCCCGACCCACTGCGGCAGAACGGCCTGTCGCAGGATTCGCCCGCACAGAGAGTCTTCGGCGGCTATCACGTGAACGAGGCGTATGCGGAGTTCAGCGTGCCGGTGCTCGAGACGCTCGGTGCGAGCGCTGCTGCCCGCTACTCGGACTACTCGGACTTCGGCAGCACCACCACCTTCAAAGGAGGCCTGCGGTGGCAGCCGACCCGGGACTTCGGTCTGCGCGGCGACTACTCCACCGGATTCCGCGCCCCGGACCTGGGCGAGCTCTTCGGGCTGACGAATTTCGGCGCCACGCTCGTGGATCCCTGCGGCCCGACCGGCTCGCCGGTCGTGTTGCCGGGTGTCAACACGCCGCTCGCTCAGGCTTGCCGCGCACAGGGCGTGCCGAACGGCTTCACGCAGGCCAATACCCAGATCACGACGTTCACCGGCGGTAACGCCCACCTGCATCCGGAGAAGTCCAAGAGCTTCTCGGCAGGAATCGTGTACGACGCCAGCTGGGCCGAGAACATGCCGGCTACGAACCGGCTGACGGTGGAGTCGACCTACTACCATCACAAGATCACCGGGGCGATTCAGGCGGCAGACCTGCAGTCACTGCTCAATGCCTGCGTCAACGCGGGAGGCACCAACCCGACACTCTGCTCCGGCTTCAGCCGCGGCCCGAGCGGGAACCTCAATCCACCGAGCAACTTCCTGGAAAATATCGGTGAGATCACCACCGACGGCGAGGACCTCAAGATCAACTGGGGCTCGAGCCCGCTGCCCTTCGGCAACCTTTCGGCATCGGTCACGGTGACCCGCGTCAACGGCTACAAGGCAGTCGACAATTTCGGCAACGTCGCGCAGCGGCAGGTCGGTGTGGAGGTCAGCAACACCGCCATCCCGCGCTATCGGATGATCGATCAGATCGGCTGGAGCATGGCCGATTATCAGCTCACCTGGACCATCCGTTACCTGTCGGCGGTCACCGAAGCCTGCGGTAACGCGCTTACCACGGGAGTGCCGGGCTGCGAGACGTCGTCCACCATACATACGATGCATGCGGTGACCTACAACGACGTGAACTTCGCATACTTCGATGCCTTCAGGCTGCATGGCCTGACGATTCAGGCAGGTGTCAACAACCTCTTCGGCGTCAACCCGCCGATCTGCTTCACCTGTACGCTCAACGGCTACGATGCCGGCACCTACGATCTGCCGGGCGCCTTCTGGAACGTGCGGGCGAGCTACAAGTTCTGATGGGGGGGGCGGGGCCCGCGAAGGCGGGCCCCGTCAGATCTTGAACGTCGAGAGCAGCAGGCTCGTCTCGCTGCTCGACACGCCAGGCATGCGGCTGATCCTCGCCAACACCCGATCGAATGAGGCGAGGGTGTCGGTGCGCAGCTCCGCCACCAGATCCCATCGTCCGTTGGTGCTGTGCAGGCTGGCTACGGCCGGCTCGCCACGCAACGTCTTCACCACCGCGTCGACCTGATTGCCCTCGACGGCGATCGTCATGAGGGCGCGGATCTGCTGCTCCTGTATGTCGGGCTTCAGGCGCACCGTATAACCCGCGATCGTACCGTCGGCCTCGAGCCGCGCCATGCGGTTTTGCACCGTGCCGCGCGCCACCCCCAGCTTCTTCGCCAGGGACGCGACGGATGCGCGGGCATCGGCGCGCAACAGGGCCAGGAGCCGGTGATCGAGGTCATCCATCGCTGGGGTTACCTGTTCGGGACGGTCTGCCATGGGACTCTAGCAAATCGCCCAACGCCCATGGCGATTTGATCAAGGGAACGTAGCTTTTTGATCAACTTTGTGCCTGTTTTTTGGCCGCGGCGACGGGGATCATCTCCTCTTGGCGGTCCGCTCAGGCGCGCCGCTCTTCCTCTGGAGAACGATCATGGTCGACTTCATCGGCATCCGGCGCGTCCAGGAGCTGGTCGGGGACGTGGGTCCCGCACCCTTCATCGCAGGATTGGCGCGGGAGATCGAGGCGGACTATCGGCGCTGGGCCGAGTTCGAGAAATCGCCCCGTCACGCGACGCATTCGCCGGTCGGCGTGATCGAGCTGATGCCGACATCTGACGGCCGTCAGTACGCATTCAAGTATGTCAACGGCCATCCGAAGAATACCGCGAAGGGGCTGTTGACGGTGATGGCCTTCGGAATGCTGGCGGACGTCGAGACGGGATATCCCCTCGTGCTCTCGGAGATGACGCTGACTACCGCATTGCGTACCGCCGCGACCTCAGCAGTCGCCGCGCGCTGGATGGCCCGCCGCGACAGCCGTGTCATGGCCCTGATCGGCAACGGCTCGCAGGCCGAGTTCCAGGCCATTGCCTTTCACGAGATGCAGGATATCCGCGAGCTGCGGCTGTACGATACAGATCCGGAGGCGACGGAGAAGCTGCAGGATAATCTCGCGCGGCTCGCGCTCGCAGGACTCAAGGTCGTGCGTTGCCGCTCGACGGCGGAGGCCGTTCGGGGCGCAGACATCGTGACGACCGTCACCGCCGACAAACGCAACGCGACCATTCTGACACCGGAGATGATCGTGCCGGGCATGCACCTGAATGCGGTCGGCGGCGATTGTCCAGGCAAGACGGAGCTGCACGCCGACATCCTGCTGCGAGCCGATGCCCGTGTGGTGGTCGAGTTCGAGGCGCAGTCGCGTATCGAGGGGGAGATTCAGCAGCTCGCGGCGGATTTCCCGGTCATCGAGCTCGCCGAGGTGGTCACCTCCCGCAAGCCCGGCCGGGCCAACGCCGCGGAGGTCACCGTGTTCGATTCGGTGGGATTCGCGCTGCAGGACTTCTCGGCCCTGCGCTACCTGTACCGGTTGCACCAACAGCGCCGCGGCACGCGCACCGGGATCGACCTGATTCCCGATCTCGAGGACCCGAAGAATCTCTTTGCCCTGCTGGGCGAACAGTCAGCGCCGGCGCGCACGCGCCCGGTGGCCGAGTTGACCGCGTGAGCCCAGCGCCCCGCACGGTGAGCCTCATCGGCGCTCCCACGGATGTGGGGGCGGCGGAGCTCGGCGCCTCCATGGGGCCCGAGGCCATGCGGGTTGCCGGAATTCAGCAGGCGCTCGAGCAGCGCGGGCTGCAGGTGGTGGATTGCGGCAACCTCGCAGGCCCGGTGAATCCGCGGCAACCGCCGGTCGACGGGCACCGCCATCTCAAGGCGGTGTTGGAATGGAACCGGCTCGCGCACGCCGCGGTGTATGAGGAGCTGCGCGCCGCACGGCTGCCCATCCTCCTCGGGGGCGATCACTCGCTCGGCATCGGCTCGATCAGCGCCGTGGCACGGCACTGCCGCGAGTCGGGCCGGAAGCTGCGCGTGCTCTGGCTCGATGCGCATGCCGACTTCAACACCGGCGAGCTTTCCCCGAGCGGCAATCTGCACGGCATGCCGCTCGCGTGTCTCTGCGGCTTCGGGCCACGGGCCCTGACGGAGCTCGGTGGCGCCGTTCCGAGCATCCACCCGCAGTGGATACGGCAGATCGGCGTGCGCAGTGTCGATGAGGGCGAGCGGCGCTTTCTGCACGAGCTCGCCGTCGAAGTGTTCGACATGCGCTACATCGATGAGATGGGCATGCGCCAGACGATGGAGCAGGCGCTTGCAGGGCTCGATGGCGATACCCACCTGCACGTGAGCTTCGATGTCGATTTTCTCGATCCCGACATCGCCCCGGGAGTGGGTACCGTGGTCCCGGGCGGCCCGACCTACCGCGAAGCGCAGTTGTGCATGGAGATGATCGCCGACACCCGGCTCGTGGGCTCGCTCGATGTAGTGGAGCTCAACCCGGCCCTCGATGTGCGCAACGAGACCGCGTTGCTCGCGGTGAGCCTGCTGGAGTCGCTCTTCGGCAAGAGCACACTGGTGCGGCGGCAGGAGCCGGCGCCGGCGCTCGACCTGGTTGAGAACAAGCGCGCCACCACGGCCTGACACCTCCACGGCTTGTTCGGCAGGGAGCCGTATGCGATCTTGAGCCCCCGTGGGAATCCGCGATCCGAAGAGCCGCCGTGCGCCTGCCGCCCAGAAGGCGGAGCGGCCCCTCGCCCCCTACGCGGCCAAGCGCACCTTCACCCGCACGCCGGAGCCCGGCCCTGAGGTCATCGCCGGGCGCGGCGGTCCGCTGCTGTTCGTGGTGCAGAAGCATGCCGCGCGGCGATTGCACTACGATTTCCGCCTGGAGCTCGACGGCGTGCTCAAATCCTGGGCGGTTCCCAAGGGTCCGTCACTCGATCCCGGCGACAAACGCATGGCCGTCGCGGTGGAGGATCATCCGTTCGACTACGCCTCATTCGAGGGTGTGATTCCTGCTAAGGAGTATGGAGCGGGGCGCGTCATCGTGTGGGATTGCGGCGTTTATTCTCCGGATGAAGACCGGGAGTATTCGTTCGGTGCGCGGGAGGAGGCGGAGCGGCGCGTACGCGCGGCAATCGAGCAAGGCAAGCTCAGCATCTTTCTGCGTGGCGAGAAGCTCAAAGGCTCGTTCGCGCTGGTGCGGACCGCGACCCCGGAGCAGTGGCTGCTCATCAAGCACAAGGACGCCTTCGCAGCCAAGAGAGACGTGACTCTGGAGGACCGCTCGGTGCTCTCGGGCGTATCGCTCGATGGTCTCGCTAGCGCTGTGCCGGCGCCCAGGCGGGAGGCCTCGCAGCTGGTAGCGCACGGGCCGGCGGAGCCGCTGCCGGGCTCGCTCGCACCGATGCTCGCCATGGCGGGCGAGACCGCGCGCTCCGACCCCGACTGGCTCTACGAGCCCAAGCTCGATGGCTACCGTGTCATCGCCTCCATCGACGGAACGGCCGTTCGGCTGCGCTCGCGGCGGGGCATCGATCTCACGGCGCAGTTCCCCGAGATCGTGAGCGAGCTCGCCGCGTTCGGCGCCGATCGCATGGTGCTCGATGGTGAGATCGTCGCATTGGGCGCCGACGGCCGGCCCTCTTTCAACGCGCTGCAGAACAGGGCGCAACGGCGGGGTACGAAGGACATCGCGGAGGCGCAGCGGGAAGCGCCCGCACTGCTAGTGTGTTTCGATCTGTTGCATTTCGCCGGGGTCAACCTGCGGTCTGCTCCGTATGTCGACCGGCGTCGTTACCTCTCACAGTGCCTCCTGCCATCCGCTCATATCCAACTCATTTACGCCACCGAGGATGCCGAGACGCTGTACGCGGCGGCGATGGCAAGCGGCTACGAAGGGGTCGTGGCGAAGCGCCGCGACAGCATCTATCAGCCGGGTCAGCGTGTTGCGTCGTGGGTCAAGGTGAAACCGGTCCATACTGCGGAATTCGTCATCGGCGGGTGCACGCAAGGGAAGGGCGCCCGCGAGCCGCTGGGCGCGCTTCTTCTCGGCTACTGGCAGGACGGGGAGCTCGAGTACGCCGGTCATGTCGGGTCGGGACTGGACGATGCCGCGGTTGCGGAGCTGACGCGGCGCACCCGGGAGCTGACACGCAAGAGCTCGCCTTTTGCGGAAAAGCCGCCGATCCATCGGCCGACGACCTGGCTCGAGCCCCGGCTGGTCGCCGAGGTCTCCTTCATCGACTGGACACCGGCGGGGCTCTTGCGGGCCCCGGTGTTCGTGCGCCTGCGGGATGACATTCCTGCGAAGTCCGTTGGCAAGCCCGAAGAGGCGGCGGCGCCGCGTGGCGGCAAAGGCGGCACAGGCAGCAGAGGCAGCAGAGGCAGCAGAGGCAGCAGAGGCAGCAGAGGCAGCAGAGGCAGCAGAGGCAGCGGAGGCAGCGGAGGCGGCGGAGGCAGCGGAGGCGGCGGAGGCGGCGGAGGCGGCGGAGGCGGCGGAGGCGGCGGCGGGGAGAGTGGCGAGAATGTCGGCGGTGGCGGCGAGCGCCCCGTGGCGGCAGGTGATACGGTCGATGCCGTCCTCGAGCAGCTCGCAGGGGCGGGGTCCCGGCTCGATCTGACCGTGGAGGGCGCCCGGATCAGGCTGACGAATCTCGACCGGGTGTACTGGCCTGCCTCGTCCGATGCGAGCCCGGCAATCACCAAGCGGGACTTCATCCGCTACCTTGCCGGCGTATCGCGCTTCATGCTGCCGCACCTCCGGGACCGGCCGCTCACCATGATCCGCATGCCGGAGGGGATCCATGGCGAGCGGTTCTATCAGAAGCATTGGGAGCAGGAGCTGCCGGATTACGTCGAGACGATCCCCATCTTCACCGGGCACAGCGGTGCGAGTGACCGCTACATCCTCGTCAACAACCTGCCGACGCTCCTCTGGCTGGGTCAGAACGGCACCCTCGAGTTCCATGTCTGGCATTCCCGCGCCAACACCGAGGCGGATGCGGCCGCCGCGGGCAGCGATTACGCCACTTCCCGCGAAACTCTCGAGAGCTCCGCACTCAACTATCCCGATTTCCTGGTGTTCGACATCGATCCCTACATCTACTCCGGCAAGGAGGCGAAGGGAGAGGAGCCGGAGCTCAACGAGAAGGGCTTCGCGACCGGGAAGAAGGTCGCGCTCTGGCTGCGCGCGCTGCTCGAGCAGATGGGCCTGCGGGCCATAGTGAAGACTTCAGGCAAGACCGGCCTGCACGTCTTCGTGCCCATCGAGCGAAGCGTCACGTTCGACACCGTGAGAGAAATATGTGAGAGAGTCGGCCGGCACGTGCTCAACGACCATCCGAAGGAGGTCACGGTGGATTGGTCCGTCGGCAAGCGCACGGGCAAGATCTTCATCGACTACAACATGAACGTGCGCGGCAAGACCCTCGCCGCTGCCTACTCCCCGCGCGGCAGCGCCGGCGCGCCGATTTCCATGCCTTTGAGCTGGGATGAGCTCGAGCGCTCGCGACCCGAGGACTTCACCGTTGGCACTTGTGTCGCCCGCCTGCAAAAGACCGGGGATCGCTGGCACGACTGGCTGTCGGCCAAGCAGAGCCTGGCCCGGATCTTCGGGCAGCTCGGCCGCTAGCGCCGCTCGCCGCGAGCTCTGTGCTGCCGGCGCTCGCCGCCACGACTGTGGCGAATCGCGCTTCGAGCCTGCACCCTCGATGGGGCTGAGCCGCGTACAGGCCGGGCGGATGAGGCCGGCGCCACAAGGGATGGTATCTACCCGCGTCAGCGCTGCGGCCATCTGGTATGGCCTGTATGATGTTGCTTCCATCAGAGCAGACAGGGTCACCGGCCTGCGGGTTGCGAAGTCAGCTCCTGTCCGCAGGCTGTGCGGCTGGCCTGGGGCCGAGCGGACTCCACGATGAAGCGAGTACCGCCGGCATCGGCGCCCGCCACCGTACATTCCATTCTTCGACCAGATCACGGCGCGGCGAGGTCAGGTGGAAAAGCCGGGTGCCCGGTGGCATGATTGACCACCCGGTACTCGGGGCGCCTCGCCCCGGAGGCAATCATGGCCGCACGGTCGATCGGATCGCTCACCATCTCTTTCGGGCTCGTCGCCATACCCGTCAAGCTCTACAGCGCGACGCAGTCGGCGAGCGCCGTCTCTTTCAACCTGCTGCACAAGGGTTGCGGCTCGCGCCTGCGGCAGCAATACATCTGTCAGAAAGATGGCTCCATCGTGGAGCGGGACGAGATGGTGAAGGGGTACGAGTTCGCCAAGGACCAGTATGTCACCTTCGAGCCGGAGGAGATCAAGGCGCTGGAGGAAGCCGGCACGCACGCGATCGAGATCGCCGAGTTCGTGCCCATCGAGTCCGTCGATCCGGTCTATTTCGACAAGACTTACTACCTGGCACCCGACAAGGGCGGGGCCAAGCCCTACGCGCTGCTCGCGCAGGCGCTGAATCAGGCGAAGCGCTGCGCGGTAGGCCGCTGGGCCGCCCGCGGCAAGGCTTACATCGTCATGTTGCGACCGGTCGGCGACATGCTCACCATGCAACAGCTGCACTTCGCCGCCGATGTGCGGCCCGCGAGCGAGATCGAGATCCCGAAGCAGGAGGTCAAGGCGGCGGAGCTCACCCTGGCCCAGCAGCTCATCAATCAGCAGACCGCGGACAGGTTCGATCCGTCGGCCTACACCGATGAGCTGAGGGCGCGCATTCAGGCCGCGATCGACAAGAAAGTCGAGGGCCACCAGATCTCGGTGTCGGACTTCCCGGCCGAGGGTGGCGGCAAGGTCATCGACCTCATGGAGGCGCTGCGCGCGAGTCTCGAGAAAGCGGATGCGGCCCGCGCATCGACCGCTGAGTTGGGCCCGCGCCGGGCGCCGAAGCGCGCCGAGCAGCAGCCGGCCAAGCCTGCACGCAAGGCGGGCAAACGCTAGCAGCCGCGGCTGCAACCGGGGCGCTCGTACCTGCAGGAGCGGGTCACCGATGAATTTATACAGCATGCGGGACGTGGAGCGGGTCCTGCAGCTGCCGCGCAGCGCTTTGCAGGGCCTGATCAGGCTCGGCTTCGTCCGGCCCGCCCGCGGCCCGCGGCGCCAGTATCTCTTCTCCTTCCAGGACCTCATCATCCTGCGCGCGGCCCGCGCGCTGATGCAGGCCAACATCTCCCGCCGCAGGATCCATCGCTCGCTCGGGCAGCTGCGCCAGCGCCTGCCGGAGGCCGTACCGCTCTCGGGCCTTGCCATCTGCGCGGTGGGTGATCAGGTGGTGGTGCGCGAGGGCCTGAACCACTGGCAGGCCGATGACGGCCAGTATCTGCTCGGGCTCGATGTCAGCATTCGCAATGGAACCCTGCAGGTGATCGAGCACAGACCCGCACGTGCTGCATCGCCGGCGGCCGCCGCGGAAGCGGCAGCTGTCAGTCCGGACGACTGGTTCACCGAGGCAGTGAGCCTCGAGAGCACCGATCCGGCTCGGGCCGTCGAGGCGTACGCGCGCGCCGCCAAGGCGGACCCCGGCAATTCGGCGGCGTGGATCAACTGGGGACGCCTGTTGCACGAGCGAGGCGAGGCACGCGCTGCGGAGAGGGTGTATCGGCGCGCCCTCGAGAGCTGCGGCGCCGATTCGCTGCTGCTCTTCAACCTGGGTGTTGCACTCGAGGACCTGGGGGAGAAGGAAGCGGCTCTCGAGGCGTACCACGCTGCCATCTCCGAGGATCCCAACTTCGCCGACTGCCATTACAACCTGGCGCGGCTCTACGAATCGGCCGGCAAGACACAACATGCGATCCGCCACCTCGGGCAGTACCGGCGGCTCGTAACGCGCAACGAGCACTGACCCGGCAGGGGCGGACGCCATGGCCATACTCGTCGGAACATCCGGATACAACTATCCCGAGTGGCGGGGCAGCTTCTATCCGGAGAAGTTTGCGACGACGAAGATGCTGGCGTTCTACGCAGAGCGCCTCGCGACAGTCGAGATAAACTATACCTTCTACCGCTCGCCCAAGCCGTCGATCCTCGCGGGCTGGAGCCGGCAGACTCCGCCGCATTTCAGGTTCACGTTGAAGGCGCCGAAGCGCATCACGCACGATGCGCGCCTGCGCGACTGTGCGGAGCCTCTGAAGTACTTCCTCGATACCGCCGGGACGCTCGGGCCGAAGCTCGGGATGCTGCTCTTTCAGCTGCCGCCCTTCTTCAGGAAGGACCTGGCGGTGCTCGATGCCTTTCTCGCGGCCTTTCCGCCGGGCGTGCAGGCCGCCTTCGAGTTCCGGCACTCCTCGTAGCTCACGGAGGAGGTGTTCGAGCGCCTCCGGGCGAGGAATCTCACGCTCTGTATCGCCGACAGCGAGAAGATGACCACACCCTTGGAGGTCACCGCGGATCACGGGTATTTCAGGCTGCGCGATGAGGGCTACACGCCGCAGGACATCGAGCAGTGGGCGCGGGCGATCCAGGAGAAGACCTCAGGCTGCCGCGACGTGTTCGTGTATTTCAAGCACGAGGAGGCGGGCAAGGGGCCACAGTTCGCCCGCCTGCTGCTGCAGGCGCTCGGCCTCGGGACTTCCTGAGAGCCCTGGAGTCAGGCTGCCGCCAGTCGCGCGGTGATCCGCGTGACATGCTCGCCCTGGAAGCGGCACATCTCGAGCTCGAGGGCGGTCGGCATCCGCAGTTCCGCGCCCGCTCCGGTGACGCAACTCGCGCCGTAGGGCGTACCACCGGTAACTTCGCGCAGCGTCGCGAGATCTTTGAAAGTGTACGGCAGTCCCACGATGATCATGCCGTGGTGCAGCAAGGTCGTGTGAAAGGAGGTGAGGGTAGTCTCCTGGCCTCCGTGTTGGCTTGCCGTGCTGCAAAAGACGCTGCCCACTTTTCCGACGAGCGCTCCCCGCGTCCAGAGCGGGCCGGTCTGGTCGAGGAAGTTGCGCATCTGCGCCGCCATGTTGCCGAAGCGGGTCGGCGTGCCGAAGAGGATGGCGTCGTACCGCTCGAGCTCGGCCGGCTCTGCCAGCGGAGCAGGCTGGTCCAGGCGGAAGCCGGAGGCCTTGCAGATCTCGAGTGGAACGATCTCCGGCACCCGCTTGACCGTGACCACGGTGCCGGGAATCTTGCGCGCCCCCTCGGCCTGTGCCTGCGCCATGATTTCGAGATGGCCGTAGCTGCTGTAATAAAGGACGAGGACGTTCGGCATGCATGTTCTCCTAGTGGCGCGAGCCGGCGTGACGCTCGAGGAACGCGCGCACGACTGCGTTGTACGACAGGGAGTTGTCGAGACTCGGGAGGTGACGGGCCGCCGCTATGGTCGCGCGGTCCGCGGGAAGTGCGGCGGCCAGCTCATCAGCCGCGCGCACCCGGGAGGGCAGGTCGCGCTCACCTGTGAGGATGAGGATGGGAGTCCTCAATGAAGTGGCGTCACGATCCCAGCGATCGTCAGATGGCGTCATCTCCTGCAGCAGATCGCCGCCGCTGTATCGGGCGATCATCCGTGCGAGGAGGGCACGCGGCTGCGCGGCGCGAGTCTCCAGTTGCATGAGAGGGTGGCTCGCCCAGCGGCGGCGGAAAGTCTCGATGTCACCGCCCGCGATGAGGCCGCGATATTCAGACAGGGGCAGGTCCTCATCCTCCTCTGCGCCATCTTCACCGAAGGTGCGCGGGGGTCCGTCGAGGACGACGCACTGCAGCCGCTGCGGCGCCATGCGGCACAGGTGCAAGGCCACCCGGGCGCCCTGTGACATTCCGATGCAGGCAAGCCGCTCGATCCCGAGCTCGTCGCACAGATAGAGCGCGTCTCGAGCATCCGCCGTGAGCGAGGCGCGGCCGGTCGACAGGCCGAAGCCGCGCCGGTCGAAGCGGATGAGGCGGAAAGAATCGCCGAGACCCGTCACCTGGGGTTCCCACATGTCGAGATCGAGCGTCCAGCCGTGAAGGAGCAACACGGCCGGTCCGCAGCCTTCGTCACGGTAGCGCAGCAGCGCCCCCGCCACCGGCAGGTAAAGATCGGGCGTGACCGGGGGAGGAGGCATCTGTGTATTCGAATAGCGAAAACATTTTCGCTATGAGGTTAGAGGCGGCAGAGGGCACCGTCAAGGACCCGGTGCCGGGGCCTGAGGTCAGACCTGTGCGCTCAGGGAGAGTCCGGGTATCGCGCGCAGATCGGTGGAGATCTGACGGCTCAACTGGCGCAGCATGCCGAGCCGGTCCCGGACGAGCTTCGCCCGAGTGGTCTTGCCCGAATGGCTCGAGCTGTTGAGCGCGGCGACGACTCTGCCGGTCTGGTCGAGTACCGGCACGGCGAGCGCAACGACCCCATAGGCGAGCTCATCGGCGACTGCCGCGTAGCCGCTGTGCCGGCACTCGTCGATGAGCGCACGCAGCGCTTCCCGGTCACATACGGTCTTGTCCGTCAGGGCTTCGAGTCGGGCAGTGTCGAAGTAGTGCTGCAGCCGCTCGCGGCTCAAGCCCGCGAGGAGAACGCGGCCCATCGAGGTCGCGTGGGCCGGAAAGCGGCTGCCGACATGCGCTTCCAGCCGCAGCAGGGTTCGTACGGAAGCCCGCGCCACGTAGACGATGTCATTGCCGTCGAGTACGGACATCGCCGCCGAATCACCCGTCTTGCGTGCGAGCTCTTCGAGGTGATTCTTGGTGAGGTGCTCGATGTCCATCGAGTCGAGATAGGCGGCGCCGAGCTCGAGGACTTTCGGCCGCAGCAGGAAGCTGCGGCCGTGGCGCGTGATGTAGCCGAGATCCTCGAGTGTCAGGAGGCAGCGACGCGCCGTCGCTGCCGGAATGGCGGCGCTGCGCGCGATATCGCTCAGGGTCGGTGCCGGGTGCTCGCGGGTGAAGGCCCGAATGACGGCGATTCCCTTGGCGAGTCCGCCCATCGCTTCGCGGCGGCTCGGGGGCAGTTTGCGTGCGGCCATGGACAGAGAGTCTATTTCGGTATGCGAAAGGACGGAAGAGGGGGTGCGCGCCTCATGAGGGGGGGGACAGGCTTCGGGCTTGACGGTCGCGGAGCGGCGGTTCAGGATGATTCGTATAACGAACATCTTTTCGCTATACGAAATGAAGATTGGTCCTCCTTCGCACCACGCCACCGCCTTGTGCGGCTCGACGGACACGCAGATCTGGGTCCGCGGGCGCGATCTCGTTGCCGAGCTCATGGGCGGCATCGGCTTCAGCGACTATTTCTGGCTCCTCCTCACGAGCGCGGTGCCGACGCCGGCGCAAAGCCGCATTCTCGATGCCACCCTGGTGGCCATCGCCGAGCATGGTCTCGTGCCGAGCGTGCAGGCGGGCAGGATGACGCTCGCCGCCGCGCCCGAGGCGTTACAGGGAGCGGTGGCTGCGGGACT
>Ga0134126_10001295_pt1 | contig 31763 bp, 28 predicted proteins | sample KB31752_FD_96881 | JGI IMG/M metagenome (GOLD analysis project Ga0134126, IMG submission 96881) | Terrestrial soil microbial communities with excess Nitrogen fertilizer from Kellogg Biological Station, Michigan, USA - KB3-175-2 | ecosystem: Environmental > Terrestrial > Soil > Unclassified ... | reverse complement strand
TTGATGAAGTCGGCGAGTAGACCATAGGCAGTTCTTTGCAGGTTGGGCCGGTGGGATGTGATCGTCAACCCCGGCATCATGTCCAACTCAAAATGAATCCCGAGTGAAGTTCCCCTGACATTGCCAAGCGGGTCGCTGACAAGAATCTGTTCTGGCCGTACCGTTGCAGCGATCTTGCCGTCGCCTGTCAGTTTTGCGCGCGCTATTAGCTTGAAGGGCTTCCCTTCAGCGCGCGCGGCCTGCACTTTTCGATGTGTTAGCGCGCGAATTCCCTCACGATTTACCTCGGCTGGTTTCAGGGGGATATTCATAAGCACGTTGGCCAGCGCGCAGACTTTGACCGTCGCATCCCACCCATCTATGTCATGACTCGCATCCGTTTCGGTTACGCCGAGCTCCTGCGCAGTCTTCAATCCTTCTTCAAACGAGCGGCCGGCTTCCATCGTTTCGATGATCACGTTCGTAGTTGAACTGAACAGTCCGCTAAATCCTCGCAGCTTTACTGCCGGAAGCGTTTCTCGAAAAAGGGAAAACACCGGCGCGCTATCGAGCACCGCCGCCTCAAAAAGAAGTCGCTTGCCCTGCTTGCGGGCCAACGCGGCAAGCTCATGGTAACCGTGAACAAGCACGCCCTTGTTCGCGGTGATGGCGTGCGCGTCCGCGTCCAGGATCGCGCGCACGTGATCGATTGCCGGTTGTCCTGAATCGGGATTAAGCGAAGTCGTTTCAAAGACAGCATCAGGCTGAGCTGCCTTAAGCCAACCGGTAATGTTGTCAGCAGGTGTTTGTTCGGAAGGCGGGGTGCTCGAGAGCAGCGTCGCCACCTCAAAGCCATCGCTGTTCGCAAGCCAGCCAATACGCCGGCTGGCAACTCCCGTTACGCGAAACTCGATCCCATACTGCTCGCGCAACTCGGTAGACTTCGCTACCAAAAGACGCGCCAGCGCGCGCCCAACATTTCCGAACCCAAGAAAACAAAGATTGTATTGTTTCATCCTTAACTAATGAGCAGGAGCAAAGTTATACTGACAAACGCGAATTCCCGACAAGCTCGTAAATCCTGTCAAACATTTTTCGATGAAACAATACCACGATCTCCTGAAATCAATTCTCGCTAACGGCACTGAACATCACGACCGCACCGGCGTAGGAACCATTTCGCATTTCGGCTATCAAACTCGTTTTGACCTGCGCGAAGGATTTCCGATTGTAACAACAAAGAAGCTTCCCTTTCGCTGGATCGCTGAAGAATTATTCTGGTTTCTTTCCGGCGATACAAACGAAGCTAACCTGCGTGCAAGAGGCGTGGACATTTGGGCCGAGTGGGCCGACGAGGAGCACACGCGGCGCTTCCAACGCGAGGCAGGTGATCTCGGGCCCGTCTATGGCTATCTCTGGCGCTCTTTCGGTGGTGATTATCCGCAGCACAATGGGGTCGATCAGATTGCGAGGCTCATCTCGGAGAGACAAATCCTAATTCCCGTCGCTTAATTGTTACTGAGTGGGACCCGCGTCAGGGCCGACAACGTTGACTTGCCGCCCTGTCATACGTTGCTTCAGTTCAAAGTGGATGGACGCGTGTTGCACTGCCAACTCTACCAGCGATCAGCGGATGCTTTCCTTTTTAGGAGTAGAAACTAGAAGAGTCACCTTACATCTCACTGGCAGGCAGAGTTGGACCTTTACTCCGCTATGCTCCAACAACTGGGAGTGGATCCACGAGACCTTCCTGCGGCGATGATTAATCCAAACACAATAGCAAGGGTTTTGGCTGAAGATTAGTGGAGGGGTTGAGGGGAAACTTTTCGCTCGGAAGCATAAGCTAGGTCGGTGTTATTGTGAACTAAGAATGATCACGCCACCTGGATTCTGGGCCAAACTCTCTCAGAATGACACAGACGATTTGTTCAGTTAACCTGCGGTCATTTATCACTCTGCTCGAAGGAGAACGTCGTACATTGCAATAAATGAAAATCCTCTTCAATTAGCTCGGAAGTCACCCCAAGTTTATTGATCCCGTAGATGTACTTGCGGTTAAGAAAGGAATTTGTGAAACATCATGCGAGGAAGTAGCGGTATCTCCTGTCCCTGGCAATCACTACGGGCTGTTTTTGCGTCAGGAAGTTGTCTAGGCGAATTGCGCTAGTTATCGTGGCCAACGCAGCACTAGCGGACCAACTCACCTTGTTCCGAATTCAAACAAAATAAAGCCCGAACGAAGGACTTCGCCAGATTATCCGCGGACCGGAACGCAGCTGAATGCGCAGGCGATAACTACCTCTTTGCCTGGAATCAAAACGGATCAGAATCTGGTTCGACGGCTTCTGAGCTGAACGATCTCGCTTAAGCTTCGCGGTCAAGTCCGAACAGCTCCCATTCAGTACAAGAGCAACCGCATTGTCAGGTTTGGGCGGTAGCGCGAGCGTACTGGCGTCAATTGCAGCGAACCCTTCGTTGACCACTTCCACACTATCCACCGCAGCCAGATTCTGTCCGTTTCCGGCACTCAGCTTGAACACCGGCGACGTGCGTACGAGGAAGATGTCATTTAACAACACCTGCGCGAGGTACTTTTCGTCATCCGCATCCCCTTTCGGAAGCTCCAAATGCTTGTTCAGGTAAGTGACTAGTTCGTCGCGCTTTTTCATTGTCTCCGGTTTTCCCAAATCCAGCGGTACCGGGTAAATCAACCGGCCAAATTCCACGAATGCCTCTTCGTCGGCCCTCATACTGCGAGTCTCAGGGATCAAGTTCCAAGCCTCATCAAGCGCGGGAGTTCGCTCTTGACCCGCAAAGTAAGTAGCTTTCGCTTTTGCGAGTCTGGTAACGAAAGTCAACATTGAACGACGCAGACGCTCACGATCGATTCCGCCCATTCCAGACAGAAGATTTCCTTTCCACATCCCGCCAATCAGGGACTCGATTTCTTCGCCCAGATGGTAACTTGGTTCGACCATCCCTTTCGGCGGTGCAGGGTATTTTGCAACGATCTCGTTGTCGGCAAGATACCAGGCAGACTGCTCATCATCGAGTTCAAAGCTGAAATTCCTATGAGCGGCTTGCCTTTTCGACGGCGGTTTTGCAGCAGAGCCATGGTGCATTAAGCTACGTCGCCTTATCGCGGCGGGTGACCACACCAACTCACCAGCGGTAAAAATCTCAGACTTGGGTAAGTCAGCGACCGCCGCACCGGGGAACAACTCCCGCGCCAGAGTTCGCTCGGCAAGCATCAAACTCTTTCTCTCTTGCCATTCCTCGCGCACTTGAGGGTTTGACGACAGCGCAATCAAAGCATCAACATTTGTCACGGCCTGATCGTAGTCCAAAAGCGTCAGGTTTAAGATTCGGAGTTCCTTGAGTAGCGCGATGCGTGCGTTTGGAGCGTGGGCGGCACGTAGGCGAGCTTGCTTTTGGTTGCGCTCGACTTCCAACCTCCCGAGCTTTTGCCAAACAAGATTTGTTAGCTCCCTAAAGCTTAGCAGTGAACTGTTCAGTGTGACTCCGGACGCCTCCAGGAATCTCGTGAACATCTCTCGGGCGCGCGCATGCAAACCTTCCGCAGCGTAATAGGAGCCGACCAGCAGCAACAGGTGTTTTTCGTCCGGCCGTTGCTGAATCCAGCCAAGGTAAACGGGCTCGTGTTCCTGTATCGCTGCTAACTGTGCGGCATTGAGAAACGAGAACAACTCTTCGCTCTGAACCGTGAAGGTCGATGAGTTTCTTTCGAAGGCCTCGAGTCTCCATTTATAGGTCTTGGTTGGTTCGTCGTCGAAACCTGGAGCCTTGGTATACGTTCGCTGATTTCCGGGGATGGCGGCGGACACAAACACTTCCGCCCACGGTCCTGTTCCAACTTTCTCAAACACCCGGATTAGGAAGTGATCGGGATTCTGGGTCGGTTTCCAGCCCCAACGAAAAGTCAGGCTGTTCTCGTGGACTACTTTGCCGTCTGGGAAAATAGGCACCAGTAGCTGCCTGATGCCGGCAATATTTTTTAGCCACCGAATGAAGCGATTGGTGCTTCGCCGCGGTGGGGGCGTCTGGACTGGTGGTTCAGTGGACGCAGGCACCGACATGGTGAGACTTGATCGAAAACCAGCTGCCGTCCCCCAGGTCGAATTTGATGCCGCACCGCAGACACTCGATAAGTTCTGGCAAACAAATGCGGTGGCGAGCAGCGCCATCGGGAACAGCCTTTTTCGCTGCACAATCTTCATGACACCTCCTTAATTTGATCCACCGGCCTCGACGTCTGACCAATCGACAACGACGGTAGGCATTTCGACCAAGGTTACTGTTCCGACTTGATCGGCTGGATATCCAAAGATGAAGTCGTGATGTCCTTGCTCTGATAAACAATAAAGCCCGCTACATCAGTCTTCTTCAACCTGAATACTGCAGGTTGCGCAGACTTGTGGTACAGCACGTACTCGTTGGTTGTCTCGTACAACAAGGCCAGGGCGTCGCCAGCCTGACCAAAATAGTGCTGGGCTCTGGCGATTTCCTGAGGATAGGCCTCAGCCAATAGTAAGCGGTTGGCGCGAACGAGCTCTTCGCCATCCCGGCTCTTGTTTACGCGATCCCGTGCTTCAGCACTCAAGCTCACCTCCGAAAAACGCTCCGGGCTGAAGAAGTTGGAGTTTTGTAGCACCCTGTTGAGATCTTCGTTCAGGGTCTTTTGCGTCTCTTCAGTTGGCGCGTCAGACGTTGTGCTGACCGCTTGCTGAACGGCGGGGCTAAGTTGCGTCCAAAGGTACAGAGACAGTGGATCTTTCCTGATCCGAAGTTTAGACGCGAGAGCGCCCGGGTCTTTTACGTCTCCGGTATGCAATAGCGAAGAACTAGAATTCTTCAATTCGCTCGTAGCATTTCCGGCAAGCAAGACGCGTACGATTGGATACTCATTCGGAAAGCGAAAGCTTCCATATATCAGCGGCAAACCGACGAGTAACACAAGCACTACGAACAAGGCCACACGACGGGCCCAGACATTGACGACCGATTGTAATGGAGCTTTTACGTTTGTCTTGTCGTCAGCGCCCGCTTTGGCTCCTTCGCCAGCAGCGGCCATCGTCACGAACCAAGTTGAGCTGTCGAAGAACAAAAAGGATGCCGAAGTAGTGGGTATAACATCAACTGTTGAGTCATCGGCTTTCGTCGTCTCAGTCGCAAGCGTCTCAATTCGCCGGCAGATAAAATAAAGGGCGAGCCATAACGCGATTAACCCAACATAGCTTTGAAAGAATGCGGCCGGGTCCGGCGCCAAACAATCTCGGAGCACCGGTTGAAAGAGGAGGTCTTTGCGACTATCGGGCCAGTTGGCAAATTCCGAGATCGAGAGAACCGAGAGGAGCAGGAAGCCCGCGGCTAATGTGTAGCGCGAGAGGTCTTTGCCGAATAGCTTTCGCCCCGCTCTTCCTCCAAAAATGGCGATCAGCATCAAGATGATCACGCCAAACAGTAAGAGCGTTCGACCATTATGCTCCGTCAGACTGATAAGAGGATAAAGGAGGGCCGAGACCAGACTGCTGATAACAACGTTGCCTCCGCGATAAAGAAACTCGATGTGATCGGCTGGGACTTGAATTATCCCCAGCATGTTCCAGTGCACACGCTCAGCAACGTAGCCAAAGACATACAGCAGCACTGACAGCACGCCGACTAGGGCAGCGAGTGTCTGAATGTGGTCCTTGTAGGCAGTAAACTCTTTTCTTTGCGGCATCATTCACCGATGAAGTTGAATCCTGCCCAGAAGCAGGGGTTGGAAGAACCCATAAGTCCGGGTTGATCGGTTATTCCTTCGGCCATCTCACGGGAGTCCCGCACGTCCAGCATGGCAGTGCGAAATGCCGCGCCCACATCCTGTCGATTGCGCATTCGAGAGTAGAAAGTGGAAAAGAAAATACGCGCTGCTTCATCGTCCTGATTCCAGAGCGAGCCGACGACTGCCGGAATCCCGGCAAACAGGAAACCGTTAGCCAAACCCCAGACTTCGTCTCCTGGGAGTAGCCCAGACTCGCCGCTCTCGCAAGCGCCCATCGTAACCAGCCGTGTTCGCTTCGCCGAGATCCTGGTTATCTCCGCCAGCGTCCAGGTGCCATCCTTCAAGCTCAACCCTGAGTGGCCCAGGTTTGCGTGGTTGAAGTATGCGTGCCCCGCGAAATGTACCGCCGGACTGTTGCGAACTAACGGAACCAAATCTTTCCGCTCACTGGCAGTAGTCGTTCGACCAATAGCCTGCTTGATCCCTTCAAATTCACCTTGAACGGCCGGGAGGTCCGCGCTTTCAGCGTCGCCTACCAACAACACGCTGCTTACACGCTGCTCCAAATTCGATTTGTAGAGTGACACGACTGAATGCAGTACCGTTCTACTGGGCACCGTAGTTAAGCGGCCGACCACATCGATGAGGTACCGACGCTTCCCCGCCGCCGCGCTCATCGGCAGAGCAACGAAGGGAAGATTATGCAGTTCGCCGTGCGGTACAAGAATGACACTCTTGCCCTCGAGATATTTTCCCAGAGTGCCGATAGCGGGAACATCAGATGGAAGCAGCATTTTTGCAAGCGCATTGCTGGTCTGATCAATTTCGACTTCGAGTTGCTTGATTCGCGCGATGACCACCGGGTCCGGCCTTGGCGACTTGCGGAGCTCGGCGTATTCGGCCAGTGACTCTTTGATGGCATCGCGGAAGACGCCTACGTCCTTTTTGATCTGGGACCAGGGAGTCGGCAGCAGGAGCCAGGTCGAAGACGACTGACTGATGACAAAGAAAATCACGCGGTCGCGCTTTTCAATCGGCACATACTGAAGCATCACTGCCTCGCGGTGGTGACGCTCGCTCAATTGGCACAAAAACTCTTCTTCTTTCGCAAACGTATCCTGGGCCTTCGACGAGTTGCTCCGACTGGACCCGAGCAACTCACCCATAACTCCGCCCAGCATGCCCGGTTCCTGACCGAGCATTGCAGGATTAACGAAGACTATGCCTTGGCGCATCGATTCAATCTCGTCCACCGTGGCTCTGGACTTTGCCAACTCAGTGTTATAGAAAAGTTCCTGGGCAGCCACGGTAGAAGTAAAGCCATGCTGCTCCAACATGTCGTAAAGCGCTCGGTGGAGTTCGCCCTGGATTTCGTCAAATGGGCTGCGACCAAGCAGTAAGTCATAGGCCGCGGAACCTCGCGCTGCTTTACGCACATGGCGATTGACAAGCAAGGCTTTCTCATACGATTCAATCGCCTTAGGAAACTGGTCCTCCTTTTCGTAGCACTTACCCATCTCGAGGTAAACGACCTCCGCTAACGGCGTCGGCGCCTCGCCAATGATCTCCAACGTGGACTTGAAGTCGATCAGGGGCACAAAGCAGTCCGTCCCCTTCGCCAAAAGTATGCCGCGATGGGTGTAGAGCATCGCGAGAGTCTGTGGGTTCGCACTCACAGCGTTTTTCAGGGGTTCGTAAATCGCTAACGATCGGTCCAGCGCGGCCTTCATCTTAATGTCGTCGCCGGTAAGATAGTAGACGACGACGGATACAACATGGAGCGTCGCCGCCTGTTCGTCGACGAACACTGCCGGATATTTGTCTCGCTGTTTTTTGTCGAGTGCGAAACCACTTTCGATGTCGGCCAACGCTTGCTTGTAATTGCCGGCTGCAGCGCGCGCTTGCGCCAGCTCTCCCCAGGCGCCGATAGCCCCCAGTCGATCAAGGCGGGTGAGGATGGCAAGTGACTTCAGGTAGTCAGCCTCTGCGGCATTGAAATCCCCCGATACCAACGCGACGCGCGCGCGACTGCGATGGTAAAGACCAAGAACTTCCTCCCGCGCCACTTGGTCTGCGATCGTTTGAATCCGAGGTAACTCATCCATCAGCAAAACGCTCGCCGGTTGCACCTGCCCCGCATTGAGCCGTTCGAGGCTTTTTCGCATGCGCCCGAGATACGGCATCTGGACCGCATACTGGTCGATGCGCTTTTGAAACTCGTTTAGATAAGCTGGGTGTGCGGATGCAATTTCCTGAACGATTTCCATCACGCCAACGGCACCCATCGGATCGTCAAGGGCAATAACATTATCGGCAACAAGGAAATACTCTTCCAGAAACTGTCGCCTGGCGAACGGCGTAAGCAACGGTAACGCGACCTTTAAAGCCTCCAACCTGTTCGCGAAAGGCTCATCATCCGTTTCACCCCGGAATTCCATAATGCGTTGATTCATGAGCAAGATGGATCGTTCATACGCCAGGAGCACACTGCTCGCCGCCACAAAGTCCAAGTATGTTTGAGGTGTCAGACTGGCTGGTTGCCGATAAGCTGTCGCCAAGCTCCCGATCAAGTTTCTGAAAATTGAGACTGCGCGACCAATCGGTACAGCATTCTGTCGCTCCAGCTCATCCAGAAGTGGGCTAATTTCCTGGAGAGCCCAGTCGGTAGACCCATTCGGCAATTGCTCGTCAACACCAACCCAGATTGGTTTCCTGGTAAAAAATTTTGCCTTGAAGTCATCCGGTAAACTATCCGGCCGTGGATCGAGTCTGGCCAGAACAGCCAACTCGAATTCATTGCGAGTCTTTATGCGAGGTTCGGCGATCTTCGCGTTCAAGTCAGCGCTAGTCAGCAAAGCCCTATGCGCATCGTCCGTTTTTCCGCGCAGCACCAGAACATTGTAGCTGCTGATAAGTAGGACAAATCGTTGATTACTTGTCAGACTTGCTTGAGCTTCTTGACCGATCAGCATTTCTTCCGCTCGTTGTAGATCTTTAATGAGATCGCTCGGTATCGTCTTGTCATCCTGAGCGAGGACTCGAAGCGACTTCTCGATCGCCTGTGAGGGAGAATGCGGCGGTCGAAACATTGACGACGCGTTGGAGGCTAGGGTGATACTGCAGAACATCAACAAGTTAATCGCGAGAGCAGTCCGGGATGGAGAGGAAAATCTCATGGCGTCCTTCCGGCATCGATAGGATGGATGGTAGAACTTTTTCAAGTCTTGCAGCGGCCATAGAAGCACTTTCTAGAAAAAAACGCCATCTCTGAGCTACATTTGGAAGGTCGAGACTTTCTACTTGTTACGAGGAAATTCATAGCTTAAGGTAATTAGAATATAATCTGGTTGGACAGTCCATTATGAAACAATATTTGGAACTCCTTAGTCATATCCTCAACAATGGCGTCGAAAAGTCGGACAGAACCGGTACGGGTACAATCAGTACGTTCGGATATCAGATGCGGCTTGATCTGAAAGAGGGGTTCCCAGTTGTCACGACCAAGAAGCTCCATCTCCGATCAATTATTCATGAACTCCTTTGGTTCCTAACTGGAGACACAAACATTAAGTACCTTAAAGACCGTGGCGTTAGTATTTGGGATGATTGGGCTGATCCTAATGGAAATCTTGGGCCTGTTTACGGTAAACAATGGAGAAAATGGGAGACTCCTGATGGCCGTGTTATCGACCAGATAAGTGAAGTCGTAAATCAGATTAAAACCAATCCTGATTCTCGCCGGCTAATTGTTTCAGCTTGGAATGTCGGCGAACTCGACAAAATGGCCCTGGCGCCATGTCACGCCTTCTTTCAATTCTATGTAAGCAAGGGAGCTTTATCTTGTTTATTGTTGCAGCGGTCGGCTGATTCGCTGATCGGACTCCCGTATAATTTGACGAGTTATTCCCTGCTGACTCACATGATGGCTCAGCAATGTGACTTAGACGTCGGAGATCTTGTTTGGACCGGAGGTGACTGTCACATTTACCTTAATCACATTGAGCAGGTAAAACTGCAACTGACTCGAGAACCTTATCCCTTGCCTCAACTCGTAATAAAGCGGAAGCCTGATTCGATTTTTGATTACAAATTCGAAGACTTTGAAATACTAAACTATCAGGCGCATCCCCATATCGCCGCCGCCATCGCTGTCTAGATCTTTGCCGAATGTCCATGAACGCTATACTGAACAATTCTCATAACAGGAAGTACGCTTAAGCGCCAATTCTTCGTTGCTGAAGACCCTTCCCAAAAGTTTCTAGATTTACCGGGCTCTCATATCGTTAAGGGCGTTCTCAGTAAGCGCGCCTCTAATCGCGATACACTTAACCGACAAATAAGAATATGGCTCACGAACTTCTCTTTTTGGATAACAATTTTTACAGGAGATTATGCACTTCCAAGGACGGCTCTACATTTCAAAATTGGGTGATTTCACTAAATAAAAATGAACAATTAAGAAAACTGATTTTAGAAAACAGCCTGGAACCTTATATAACTCCCTTTGCAATTCTAGAGGGGTTAGGAATTACTGTACCCTATCCAGAAATAAAATTACCACAGCATTTGAAACAAGGTGCTCACAATGCTGTCAATCAGTTTTCATTCGTTGATGGTGAAGCCAAGAAGTATTTTGCAAGCCTGGACACTCTTAAAATAGAAAACTTACAACAAAGATTTCTGGAACAATCTGAATATACACATCAGTCTGCTAAGGCCATAGAGCGAATGCACCTAATGAATGGACTTCAAGACACCAATCTTCCAAACAAACTTATTACCTCCCTATCCTTTGACTACGTAACGAAATATCAATACAGCCGAGAATGTAGAAAGGGATTACGGGCTCTCATTTTTGTTCATTGGCTTTTTTTACAAAACTCTCTAATGAGCGGGTTTAGTAAATATAGATTGACAAAAGCAATGTGGGAAGACGCTTACGAAGAAATGCAACAAGACCCGTCTGTGAAAATAGAAAAAGCGGATGAAATCCATAAGCTCATGAAACTTAAACTGCACAAAGATCTTTTAGATACTGATCTAATTCACCTGGCGGTTCACGGATACTTTAATAATGAGGCGTACCGCAAGATAATCTGTATCACTTGTGATGACTATGAAACTATTTTGTTTAGAGTGCGGATCTACAAAACTCTTTATAATGCTTGTCTGAGTTTTGTAAGAGAGTCTGACGATATTTATTCGAAATATGAAACAGTGCTAAATCAGTTTGCGAATGGATTAATTCTGATTTGCAACAATAATTGTGAGGTCATTCAACTTATTAATGTCGAGCAAACGAATGGATTTAGTTAAGAAAATCTTTGATTACAAATTTGAACGCCTTGCTGATGCACCTGATCGCACATGTTTGCGGGCTGGAGGTGGGCGAGTTTGTTTATACCCTGGGCGATTATCACATCTACCAGAATCATCTTGAACAGGTCGAGGAGCTGTTGGCGCGTGAGCCGTTTCCTCTCCCGAAACTTGAGATTCTCGATGAAGGTGAACGACTGCGTGGGCTCGACGGCTTGCTGACAATGCGCTACGAAAACTTAAAGCTAATGGGTTATCAATCTCACGGGAAAATTGCGGCCACGGTAGCGGTCTAACCGCGGCTTCGCCGACGCACACTGCATAAAGCCTTTTGCCTTTCCGACACGCACCATATTTCTTAAGACTGTGCGTCAGAAACGTGGAGGCGCAGCCTCAGGCAGATAGTTGCACGGCTTCGGTAAGACATAGCCTTACCGCACTGTGCGGCGGCAAAGCCTGCCGGCGTTTATTTTGAGCTCGCACTGCATCGAGACAGAGGATCGCCTGGTGTTGACGATGGCGGGCCGGTTCGCGTGATAGAGGTACCACACTCACGACCTGGTCCCAAGCCTACGGGTTCTCGATCCAGAGCCAACCGCTCCAGGTGATATCAAAGGCCACGCCGTTGCCATCGTCGCAGGCCGCGATCCAAATGGCGGCGAGTCCGATTGCCGCGATCACGATACCCATCGCCCACGCCGAAACACCGATAGCCGCGAGGAATGCGTTGATCGCCGCTCCAGATCCAAGCAATTTGAGGAGCGATTGCGTCTGTTCGTGAGAGAGACGTATGTACATACCCCACCAATTATAGTTAATCATGGCTTGCCTCCACCTTTCCGTTTGCGTCCACCTTCAACACGCCGTTTTTGACGAGTTCGTTGAGTGACTCCACGGACTTGTGGAGCACCTGTGCCATATCCTCCTCAAGGTCAGGCGGGGGAGAAAAGGTCACCTTCCCATGCGCGACCTTCACGTTGCGCTTGAGGTCTTCAAGCGGCTGACTCAGCGGGATCTTACCTTTCGATTTCAAGGCGTCTTTGAACTTTGACATTCCGAAACCTCCCTTACTTCCGTTATGGATTCAAATCTACTCGGGTGAAAATACTCCCTGGCCACTAACGGAACAAGACAGTTCTATTGGCCGTTTTTCCTATTTATTGGCCGTTTTTCCACATAGGCGTTGGGTTACCGTTTGATTCCCGGATCTAACTCTCCATTTTCAGGTCTCGGTATTCGGTGGGAGTCTGGCCGTACTGTTTCTTGAAGTCACGGACGAAATGGCTTTGGTCGTGAAAGCCTACTTGCGCGCCAACCTGTTTGACGCTGAGATACGTGGTCTCAAGTAATCTTGCTGCCGCCTCCATTCTTTTGACCTTTACGTAGCGAGCAGGGCTCGTTTTCATGTCAGCTTTGAATATCCGGTACAAGCCAGATCTCGACAGATTTACCTCCTTCGGCAATTCGCTAGAGATCAAACCTCTCCCAAAGCCCTCGTCCTGTAATAACTCCAGGATCTTCTTGATTCTTCGATCCATGTGAGTCTCAGGATCGGTTTTGGTTGGTTTGAGTTAGTCACACATCGCTTGTTCTTCGGTTATTTCACATACTGGCTGACGATGTGTCGTTGAGGCGCAAGGGTATTTTAACAATCAGCCTTCGTATGGGCTAATCGCAAGCTCCGATGGGTACGTGCAAGCTTTACCTCAGTCACGATAGAATTCGCGTTTGGGCGGAATATGATCGGGCGCAATTAGCGGGCGAGTTTTTCGAGGGTGTTAACAGGATTCTTGCCGGGCACGGTTCGGCTTGGTGCAGATGGCGGTCTGACCGCGGCTTTGCCGCTTTCGACAGCCTCAATCTTCAAGCAATCTTGGGAAAGGCACAGCCTTTCCGCACGGACGGCGGCAAGCCGCAGGAAAGATATGATCATTGGAATCATCGCAGTAGACAGAAATGGCGCGATTGGTAAAGGCGGGAAGCTGCCCTGGCACTACTCTGCCGACATGAAGTTCTTCAAAGAGACGACTACGGGAAATGCTGTCGTGATGGGCCACAACACGTGGGGAAGTTTAAAGAAGGCGCTGCCGAACAGACTGAACATCGTTTTGAGCCGGAAGTCTGAGATTGAACCGCAGGATTCCGTAGTTGTTCTTCGCGACGTGGAGTCAGTTCTTTCGCTGGCCGAGACTCTGGACACGGATCTTTACGTGATCGGCGGCGAACAAGTCTACCGATCTTTTCTTCCCTACACCGATAAATGGATCGTTACTGAGGTGCCGTTGACGGTTGAAGGCGCTGACGCCTTTGTGCCGGAGAATTATCTAGAAGGCTTTCGGGCGGTTGGGTCCAAAGAACTTGAAGCAAACCTGATCGTTCGTTTCTACGAACGCGCATAGCTGGCAACCCAGCCTGCGGAGCAGGCGAAAGCATAGAGCCAGGGGTGGAGCGGAGCGTAACCCCGGACAGTGAAGCGAAAAAGTCACAGCCCGTGGAGCGGGCGATACAAGATTCGGCTGTCGCCGCTTCGCGGGCTTTGATTATTTTTGAATGCAATCCTGGGGTTGCGCTCCGCTTCACCCGAGGCTTTACGCTACCACCTGCTCCGCAGGTTCAGAGAACTAGCTCAACGAACCCGTATTCCCTAACTTCAAATCCAGCACATCGTGCCGCGTGATGATCCCAATGATGCGGCCATACTCTTCAACCAACACGGCCGGGCTGCTTTGCAGTTGTTGCGTCACTTCCTGTGCGCTGGCGTCGACATCCACTGTTGGGAAACTCGCTTCCATCACTTCGCTCACCGGCGACTCGAGCAGATGACGATCGCGCACGACCTTCGACAGCACACGGTTCTCACGTAAAGAGCCCACCGGTCGTCCTTCTTCAAGCACCGGAATTTGCGTCAGGCCCAGCTCGTTCATCTTTGCCAGCGCTTCGCTGAGTTTGTCCGGAGGCGCGACCGAGACCAGCGATTGCGGTGCATTAACCGCTTTGGTTCCGGTGATCAACCCGGCGGTCATTCGCTGCGGCTCGAGTAAGCGCTTCGATTTCAACCACTCGTCCGAATGATGCTTCGTAAGGTAGTGTTCACCCGTATCGCAGATTATGAAGACAACAACGGCATTCTCATCCAACTCGCGAGCGACCCGAAGAGCTGCCGCCAGGTTCGTGCCACTTGAACCCCCGCAAAAGATGCCTTCGGTGCGACCCAACTGCCGCGACATTTCAAACGACTCGCCATCGCTTACGTTTATTACTTCATCGATGTATTGAATGTGCACGTTGGGAGGCACAACTTCCTGGCCAATCCCTTCGACGAGGTAAGGGGTCGTCTCGATGACCTTCCCCGTCTCCTTGTAGGTTTTGAAAATCGAACCATAGGGATCGGCGCCAACTACTCTGATGTTCGGATTCTGCTCTTTAAGATATCTGCCGGTACCGGAGATCGTGCCGCCAGTTCCTATTCCGGCAACAAAGTGTGTGATCTTGCCTTCCGTTTGTTCCCAGATCTCCGGACCGGTGGTGCGGTAATGGGCTTCTGGATTAGCCGGATGCGAATACTGATCGGGATAGAATGAATTTGGCGTCTCTTTGGCAATGCGTTGCGCGGTAGACACATAGTGATCCGGCGTTCCTGGTTTTGCTGATACCGGCGTGATCACAACATCGGCGCCGAGGGCTTTCAAATACCGCGACTTTTCAACTGAGGCCTTATCGGTCATCACGAAAATGCATTTGTACCCTCTGACGGATGCCGCAAGTGCCAATCCGATTCCCGTGTTCCCTGATGTTGCCTCAACAATTGTCCCGCCTGGTTTTAACTTACCTTCGCGCTCGGCGGCCTCGATCATGGAAATACCGATGCGGTCCTTAACTGAGAAGCCCGGGTTCAGATTTTCCATCTTCGCCAACACCAGCGCTTTGATGTCGCGCGTCAATTTGTTGAGCTTCACCAGCGGTGTATGGCCGATCAATCCCAGTACGTTGTCGTAGTAGTGCATTCCGGTCTCCGAAACAGTTGATTGGTCTATATCTAACCTAACTCTTCTAGCAGAACTGCGGCGGCCGCGCTATTTGAGAAACGCACCCTCGCAAAGTTTTTTCGCAATTAGTTCACCGGCCACCCTGTTGCCAGTGACGTTCCAGTGGCCGTTACCGATGTCCGCACCAAACCCGTGTAGAAAAACGTGGTTATGTTCAGCAAATTCCTGCAACTCGGGCGCTAAGGTAATAACGGGAATTCCTTCACGTGTCCCGAGCGTTTTAATCCGGTTATCAGGATAGAACAGATCGGTTATGCCGAAACGGTTCTTGAAAGCTTCGCGCGATTTTGCATAGGGAAGCACTTGAGGACCATTGCTAAGCGTGACGATGACAAACTTCGCGCCGCCCTTCGCCACTTCGTCCCGCATCTCGACCATCAAGCCCTCAGTTACGCGCCATGCATCATTCCATACCGCATTGTTCGGTTCAAGATAAACGAGGTTGTCGGCGCCGAGTTCTGCCGAGCGCGCAAACAAGTCAGACTTCTCTGGAGCGTTCGCCGTGTCTCCGGGCTTCGCCGCCGCCGGCGTGACAGCGGGTTGCGCATCATTCGAGTGTTTCGCGCGCCACGACGCCAGCAGAACCTTGAGCCCGCGTTGACCATGTGCGATCGCCTGGAGCAGCCGTGAGTGTGCGCTCAACCAGGCGCCAAAGCGGCCGGCTCTGGAATTGCTCAGCAGGAATCCGCGTGAATTCCGGAACGAGTCATCAAGGGTTAGTTGGTTGCCCTGGTAGATGAAGTAGGGAACGTCGTCAGTTTGCTTAAGAATGCGAGAATTGTCTGTGATGTCGTTGTTGGTAGTAACAGCCAGGAGCACAAGATCAGGAGAATACTTCCAGACCCTTTCCCGCAAGGTGAGTAGTTCCTGCGCGGTCCCATAACCGGAGACCCCGAAGTTGATCACTTCAATTTTCCTGCCGGAAAAAGCATTACACTGCTCGAGCTGCTTCTCCATCACTGACCAGAAGGCTTCTTCCTGGGAGACTGAAAACGCCTCACAATAGGAATCACCAACGATTGCTATTCTGAAAGTCCCCTCAGGTTTCGCGATAGGATGTTCACGATCGCGCAGGCCGTCGCTGTTAATGCGAACATAGGCCTCCCCTTCCTTTCGATACCACCCTTCCGCACCGGGCCGCAGCGAAAGCCCGCGAACTTCGTCGCGCTGATAAAACTGCGGGTAGGAATAGCCGCTGACGCGCAGGACAAGCTCCGCGATGACGCCTCCTATCGCAAAGCCCAGGACGACCAAGAGCAGCTTTGCGAAGAACTTTCTGGCTCGCGCGTGTTTGCGGGTCATTGATTGAGCGAACCGGCCATGGAAGCCGGGTCGCGGTTAACTGTTTCAGGGTTAAAACGAAAGGATTACCTTAAGTGAAGGGCGGGGATTTTGTCCAAGCACAATGCCAGCTGTATTGATGCAGTTTGAGCAAGCAGTTCAGAGTTCAGCCTTAAGGCTGCGGTTTTCGATCAAAAGCACAAACTAAAGTTGAACTCTAAACTGCATCATTACCTGCCGGCCGTTTAATTTTTGGATCGCGGGATGGGAATCAACTATAGTCTTCGCCCTGGAGGACGCAATGAATATGAACTCAAGAACGATTACCCAAAAATCCACAGTCATCTTAGCTCTCCTACTTATTTTCGGCGTGGCTGTCTCCTGCCGTTTGGTGGAATCGCTAACGGGCGGCGAAAAGGCCGGCACCGTCAACAGCCTTTGGCCGGACGTACCACCTTTCGCGGGCGCAACTAAGGCTGACCTGGCCATACCACTCGGAGTAAGGCTGATGCTGCGGGCTGCAATGCAAGGCAAGATTAACTTCATCGCCTTTACGACGCCCAGCAGCGCACAGGAAGTAAAAGATTTCTACACGGTGGATCTCATGAAGTCGGCGGGTTGGACCCCTAATCAGAAGGGATGCCTCGGCGACACTGAGGATCAGAAAAACGAAGGTGCGGTCTGCCTTTATCAGCGCCAGGATGGTGATAAGAAGGAAGGGCTGGCCATCATAGTGGCCGAAGACAAGAAGAAAAAAGAGACGAACATCTTTTACGCCAGAATTGATTTGACGGAGCCTTCGCCGTCGCCGACTAAGTGATAAGGAGAGATCTAGTACGGCCGGATTTAAAACCCGAAGGGTTGCGAGAAAGTAGCCCGGTGGTCGTAGCGAAGCGAGACCACCGGTTCAAGCAGGAGGACTGATCGCACCCCGACGGGGTGCCGAATGAGAGCCGTATGCAAGGGATTCTCTTTGAGATTCTCGCACCCCGACGGGATGCACCTCTCTTCCGATTTGTTCCGGTGGTTTTCGCTTCGCTTCAACCACCGGCTACTATCTACCAGCCCTTCGGGCTGATAACCCTTAGCAACTTTTGAAAAGTCGCACTTCAATGTTCAAGTCGTGCGCCCTTTTGAATCTTGTTAATCCTGTCTAACCGGCCCGAATAAACTGTTGAAGGCCCGGATGCGCTCTCCCCTTCGCATCCGGGCCTCAAACAAGGTCACCGATTTTTCAACCGGCGACCAGGCTCTACCGCAACCAACAGTTAGTATCTGTTGACTCTGTCGCGGATTTTGTACGTGTAGACTGCAGCACCGGCGCCACCTGTAATTGCACCAATCAGTGCGCCCTTCTTGCCACCAATCAAGCCGCCGAGAAGTGCTCCACCTAGTGCGCCCCCCGCAGTAGTGATCTTGTCTCGGTGCTTATTCCAAATCGAGCGATCCTGCCCGTAGTAGTTGTCGCCATAAACGTCATTACGATAGGCATCGTTGCGATACTGACTATCTCGATAGCGAGCATCGCTGGTATAGGTGCGACCGCTGCTAGTCGATCTGGTAGTGCAGCGGCTGCGAGTCTGCGCTGCGGCTGGCAAGGCAGCCATGCTGAGAACGACGAGGGTAACAAGGGTTGCAATTAGTTTTTTCATTTCGTGCCTCCGGCGAGACATTTGGCAACGAGCATGCCACGGCTGCCGTTTTGCGCGCGGAACAATAAATTGCTTTGTTTTGAGGGAAACTAGTCCGCCGGAGGTGAAGGCTCGAACAAATTCTTCAGGCGAGCCTACGATACGGTATACGTTCAACTTCTTCAGTTCCCCTTTTGGGGTAGGCAGTAGCGCCGAGGCCTCTGATTACTTTATCTGCGCAATCTGTGGATAATTGTCCAGAACGTTTCTTAAGGAGTGAAAACGGTGGAGAGTCAAACTCAAGGGAAAGGACTACTGTTAATCAGCAACTCAACCCTTCATGGCAGCGGTTATCTCGATCATGCGGAGCGGGAAATTCGGGAGGCACTTGGCGCTATCAAACGGGTTCTGTTCGTTCCATTCGCCTTATATGATCGCGATGCATATGCCGCGCAGGCACAAAAGCGCTTCGAGGAGATGGGCTATGCGCTTGATTCGATCCATGAAGCCACAGACCCGAAGGCCGCAGGAAACAAAATAGAAAAAGCAGAAGCAATCTTTATCGGCGGCGGCAACACTTTCCGGCTGTTGGATAGTCTCTACCGGTTTGATCTTCTGGGGCCGATACGCCGGCGTGTGCAGGAAGGAATGCTTTACATGGGCTCCAGTGCCGGCGCCGTGGTGGCTTCGCCGACAATAAAGACGACGAACGATATGCCGATCGTCGAGCCTCCCTCCTTCAACTCCCTCGGCTTGATAAGCTTCCAGATTAACGCTCATTACCTCGACCCGGATCCCAACTCTACGCATATGGGCGAGACGCGCGAAGTCAGGATCAATCAGTTTCTGGAGGACAATGACACTGCCGTGGTGGGTTTGCGAGAGGGATGCATGATTCGCGTGGAGCGAGGGGTTCACCTGTTAAAGGGTCTGACGAACGCGCGCGTTTTCCGTCGCGGATCCAATCCGGTAGAACTCGAGCCAGGCTCAACGCTTGATGACGTAATCGACTGAACTAAAAGGTTGGACTTTGGTCTTTGGTCTTTGAACTTTTTACTTTGTGCGGTTCTCTTCCAGAGTGATGAGCCGATTCCCAAACCAGTAACAAACTACAAAACACAAAGTTCAAAGTACAAAGTTCAAAGACCAAAGTCCCAAGTCCAAAGTCCCAAGGCTAGTTAATCGTGAAATTTATATCGTTGCTGCTCTCCGAAAGTTTTTTGTCAGAGCTGTTGAACGCTTCTACTTGCCAACGGTAAGTGCCTTTCTCGAGCGGCTTGTCGAGACTAAAGGATGTCGCCTCGACGCGCTGGTTGATGTAGGGCGACGTGATGCTCGATTCTTCCGGGAAGATGCTGAACTTGTAGTAGGCCGCGTCCGGATATGCCTCCCATTTGAGTTCGAGATTCTGGGCGCTCACCTTTGCGCCGGCCTTGGGATTGAGAAGCTTGAGATCGCCCTTGTAGAGATTCGTCGGCGACGCGAACAGAGTCTTATCGGCCGCAACCTCGTACTTGTTCGCGCTCAGTCCAGCGAAACCAGTGGTGGCAAATATATAGGAGTCGGTATCGAACACCCGCGCTAACAGTCCTTCATACACTTTGGGCGGCACATTTGTAATAACGTAGTCGCCATCTTTATCGGTGCGGGCTGTGTAAGTCTTCCCGCCGCATCCGCCCAGAAATCGATTGAAGGTCTCGCATAGTTTAACCTCGATATTCTCGACCGGCTTGCCATTGAATAACACCTTGCCCTGAACATTGCCGGTTCCAGGCGCAGGCTTAACTTTTTCAACACCCGTTGTACCCCGGTCAGGCTCGTTCGCAGCGGGCGAATTTGATCCCGACGTCGCAGAGTTTCGGTTGTTCACTTTGCAGTTTGTTAACGAGAGCGCTGCGATTACGCAAAGACAAAGAATCATCCATCTACTGGCTAGCATCGTTCCATCCTTCCTCCAGTTCTGGTCGATTATTAATGCGTGGATTATGTCTGAACAGCACAAATACGCTCAAGGCGCGGGCGCGATGACGTAGTCAAACTCGTAGAAATGTTTTCCATCCGTGATTTTTATATCCATCTTTCCCGAGAGACCGGCTAGTTCGCCGGTGCCCGAGTCAGGCACAACGGTAACACTGAGTTGGGGCGCACCACGTGTCATGGTGCCGGTGTGTTGCAGCGCGAAAGTGCCGGTGCGTCCGTTCAAAGTTCCGGTGACTTGCTCCATCGCAACATAACCAGCTGAACCGGAAACGGCTGTGCTCATCGCCAGCATTACACCTTTGCTTGTCCCCGACAGATCTCCATGAAACTGTTTGTCGAGCGAGAATCTGCCTACTGCGGCGGCCGGGTCTTTTGCGTCCGTCTCCTGCGGCGTTACTTTCACATCAAAGGTCCCACTTGCGTGAGTTGTCATAAGCGTTTTTTTCTCCTTCTGGAATGCTGTTGAACTTACGCCAAGGCAGAAAAATAAGCCAATGACCCCGCAGGTCACTAATACGAGATTATCCCTAATGCCGGGACTGTTTTTCATGTTCGCTCCGTTGCTAGAATCTTTGATTTCGCCATGCTTTGCCTCAAAAAGTGCAACTCCCTTGTCTTCTCTGTGTACCCTCAGTTTGCACAGAGAAGAACTCAACAAGCGACTTTTGAGACAAGGTCAGGTCGAGCTGCTGCGACTTAGTCATAAGCGGCGGCAATCGCATCAATCTCGATTAGAAAACCATAGTGAAGTTTTCCCGTGGGAATAACGGCCCGCGCCGGGCGGTGCTCTCCCAACACTCGAGCGTAGACCTCATTTACGGCAGCCCACAGTTCAATGTCAGCGACGTAAACAGTCATCTTTAGTACCCGGCTGAAATCGCTATTGGCTGCCTTAAGAATGGCCTCGACGTTTCTCAATACTTGCTCGGTCTGCTCTTCAATTGAACCGAGTCTCTTCTCGCCAGTTTGTGGATCAATCGAGATTTGACCGGAGACAAATACTAACCCGTTGTAGACGACGGCCTGCGAATAATGACCGGCGGCGGCTGGTGCGTTTTTCGTTTCTATTCTAGTGATTTCCATATCCGGTGAAGATAGTCGGTGACGAAGAATGGATCAAGCCCATAAACAAAAACAGAGCGGCGACGTTCTCACTCCGCCGCCGCTCTCTAAGCGCGATCAAGAGCAAGCTCAATCGACCGCACGGGGTGAGGCGTTCAGCCAATCACCCGATTGACGGTCTTATACCTTTGGCCCTGGGCAGCATCAAGGCAACTGAGAAATCATGCGTTGCAGAGCCTTGCCAGCAGGCTTGCATCCGGGAAAGATCGACCACTCAAGCGATTTGCTGGGACCGCGGGCGTCCCGCCCGCAATGAGCGCGAAGCGCGAAAATGGATTTCCTCCGAACGACTGCACGCCTGCCGCGCGTTTGCGGGCGGGACGCCCGTGGTCCCAGCAAATCACTTGAACGTCAGTCTGTGTTGATTTCAGTGTGCTTAAGCCGCGACGCGGCGCTCAGCAACGAGTATCCTGAAAGTTATTTGAAACTGCGCGGCCGTGAAAGGCTTGGGAAGAAAAACTGTAGCGCCGGCGGCGAAACTGGCTGCTGTAAATTTTAAGTCCTGTTCTGAGGTCACCATCATTACTGGAATCCGCATCAGGCGTTTCTCGGTTCGCATGTAACGGATGAGCTCGAGGCCATTGAGGTTCGGCATCATCATGTCGAAGATAGCACCACAGAAATCAGCGTCAGACTGCAGTATGCGATAGGCCGCGCGTCCATCCACAGCCGTTACTGCGGTGTAACCCTCTCGCTCAATGATGCCGGTTAACAATCTCCTGATTACCGGATCATCATCGGCCACCAGTACCCGATGCGAAGTGTCGTCGCGCTTTGGGAACATCTTTCAGACTCCTTGCTGTTGGACCGGCACTGTCTGGAGGTGTTCTTCCAGAAACAACTTGACCCGTTCAAACTCCAGACAAAGCTGTACATTCAATATCCCCGCGCCGGAGAGTTGTTTTTCTCGTCCCATACGTTCTAATTCTCGAAGCGGAGAGACCATTGCCGTCATGCCACAGTTTGCGCTGGCTCCTCCGCTGTTGTGGGCAATCAGATGTATTTCGCCGGCGTTGCCAGCCTCGACGGCGAGACGCAGTTTCTCAAGATTGATCGGCATATGCTCGAGATAGAGATCCAGAATTTCACGGAACTCCTGCGGTTCGCGTCCCAGTGCCTGATACAGTCGATTCAGATCCACTGGTGTAGCTTCAACATCCACAACCTGATTGGCCGCGTCGTTCTCCAATTTCGCAAACAGACTTTCCAACACTTTCTGAAGCTCTTCAGGCCTGACTGGCTTGGATATGTAGTCGTCCATACCGGCCGCGATACATTTATTGCGATCGCCCTGAAGGGCATTGGCTGTCATGGCCACGATTGGAGTATGCACCGAGGCTCCCTCGCGACGGCGAATTTCGGCTGTTGCTTCGTATCCGTCCATCTCCGGCATCTGGCAATCCATCAACACCGCGTCATAGCGGATTCTCGTTAGGGCCTCCAGCGCCTCGCGACCATTAGCGACCGCATCTGCGCGATAACCCATCTTGAGTAGCTGACGAATCGCAACCTTCTGATTCACGATGTTATCTTCAGCCAAAAGAATTAGTTTGTCTGACATCACTAGTCTCTCTCCAGGAATGTGTTCCGTAACCAGGGCAGCCGTGGCATCCAAAGGCTGACTCTGTTCGCCTAACACCATTGGCTGGCTAATTACTCGGGCAAGGCAGTGGAATAATTGTGATTGACGAACGGGCTTGGTTAAATAAGCGGCTACACCTGCTTCACGCGCATTGGCGCTATCCCCGCGTTGCCCGTAAGAGGTCAACAAAACCAGGTGTGTTGCGGCAAGATCAGGATCGGATTTGATAGTGCGCGCGAGTTCGAGACCGTCCATGTCTGGCATCATCAAATCAAGTACTGCGAGCGCGTACGGAACGCCACCAACAACTGCCGCGCGCAACAACTCGAGGGCCTTCATGCCCGATTCTGCCTCTTCATAAATGATTCCCCAGGAATCGAACTGGTGTGAGAGGATTTTGCGGTTGGTAGCACTGTCGTCGACTATCAAAGCGCGCAGACCATCAAGTCCCGCGGCTTCCATGCGCAGCTCCAGCGCCGGACTGAGCTGTTTGCCGAAGCGACCCGTGAACCAAAAAGTTGAACCCTTGCCTGGTCGACTATTGACACCAATCTCTCCGCCCATCAACTCGACCAGCTGTTTGGAAATGGCGAGCCCCAGACCGGTGCCGCCGTACTTCCGCGTTGTCGAACCATCGGCTTGAGTAAAAGCGTGAAAAAGTTTCCTTTGTGCAGCTTCCGGGATGCCTATTCCGGTGTCCTCGATTGTGAAGCGCACCACAACGGAGTCCTCATTTTCGCTATCGTTCGTGGCTCGTACCACAACTTCACCAACTTCGGTAAACTTCAAGGCGTTGCCGATCAGATTAGTGAGCACTTGCCGCAGACGGCCGGGATCGCCGCGCAACGTCGTCGGCACGTTGCTGTAAACCAGAGACGCAAGTTCAACGTTCTTTTCGTGCGCGCGCTCGGCCAGTAACTCAACTGTGCTTTCGATAGCCTGGCTAAGGTCGAAGTCAAGCGTTTCAAACTGAAGCTTGCCCGCCTCAATTCTGGAAAAATCAAGGATGTCGTTGATAATGACCAGGAGCGCTTCACCACTTGACTGGATTGTCTCCGCAAACTCGCGCTGCTCGATGTTTAGCTCACTGTCGAGCAACAAGCCGGTCATACCGATAACACCATTCATCGGCGTGCGGATCTCGTGACTCATGTTCGCCAGAAACTCTGACTTAAGGCGCGCGGATTCCAACGCCACGTCACGTGCCTCTTTGAGCTCGGTTTCAATTTGCTTTCGTTCGGTTACATCCTGTGCGGTTCCAAACATCCTGACCGCTTTTCCGCGATCATCAAGGCCAACGTTTCCAGTTGAATGTACTATTCGCTCTTCGCCGTCGGGCCTTATGATGCGGTAGTGGACATCAAACCCTCTTTCGGTTGCGATAGCATTCGCGGTAACGTCATTAACCCAACCCCGATCATCGGGATGGATAAGTCCTCCCAGAACTGCCTGATAACTGACCGCGAATTTCTCAGGGTCAACGCCGTAGATGCGGTAGTTTTCTTCAGACCAGGTGTGATAGTTAGTGATAAGGTCCCGGTTCCAACTGCCGATATGAGCCAGCCGTTGTGCTTCAGCTAACTGCTGTTCGCTTTGCCGCAGCGCCTCTTCAGCTCGCTTGCGCTCAATGGCCAGCGCAATCTGTCCCCCGACCGAATTCAGAAACACGAGGTCGGCTGACGAAAACGCTTCGCTGTCGGTGTAGTCCTGGACCACCAGAACGCCCATTACCTCTGAAGGCGTCCGTAAGGGTATCCCCAACCACGCTGCCGGCGGCGTTCCCACAGACGCGACTTCGCCACGATCGACGAGCTGCTGAAAAAGTTCGGTAGTAATGAGGACAGGCTGGCCGGTCCGGAAGACGTAATCGGTACGGGTCTTAGAGAGTCTCGACGGACTTGGAGCACTGTCGAACTGGTCGACAAAGAATTCCATCGTAAAGAGACCGGTCTTCTGGTCATAAAGTGCGACAAAGCAATTCTCTGCAAGGATAACGTGCTTCAGCGATTGGTGGATCAGCTTTAGAAGTTCATCCAGGTTCGAGGTGAGACCGACGCTTTCTGTGACCTCGAAAATAGTCTGGCGTTCCTTCTCAAGGCGAACGCGGGCGGTGATGTCGCGGGCGATTCCCTGTATGCCAATAGGTCTCTCGTCTTTGAAGGCGACGCGCGAATTTATTTCCAACACCACTCGCCGTCCATCTTTAGCAATGATGTTCAATCGGTACGCGGTGGCAGACGGATCTTCCATCCGGCGTTGTAGCAATACCTTAGCTTGCTCGAAACAGTCCGGCGCAACGATCTGCATTACGTTCATTTGCAGAGCTTCTTCCGCCGTGTAACCGGTGACGATTTCGCAGGCTTTGTTGACGGACGTATACGTACCCGAAAGGTCGTGTGTGTAGATAATGTCGTTAGCGTTTTGAAAGAGATCGCGATATCGCTCCTCACTCTCACGCAGCGCAATTTCAATTTGCTGGCGTTCGTTGTCTTCGTTTCTCAATTCACTAACAGCCGCGGCAAGCTCAGCGGTTCGCGTCTCAACTCGGGTCTCAAGTTCCTCTTGCACTTTCAGGAGCTCGGCACTCTGCACCGCTTTTCCCCACATGTCGCGTTGGCTGTAAATGCAGGAAAGAACCAGGAAGATGTCTTCAAAAACCACCCAGGCAGCATGTTCAACCGTTCTCCATTCAGAGGCCGACACTGAGCCGTAGATCGATAAGGGCCACCACAAGTCACGCACCGAATGGTCGCCCACTACTATCAGGGTAGCCGGCAGCAATACGCGCCAGTCGCGATAGAAGGCAAGAAAGGCCAGCGAACCGAAAACATGGAAATGCGTTTCAATGCGTCCGCCGGTCACGTGGATGAGAAGCGATCCCATCAACATCTGCGCAATGGCCACTACATAACGTGTCGATCGCGCGCCGGGCCGCTTCAATCCCAGTACTATCGGAAGGACGGCAATCATCCAACCCAGATACAGTGCTGACGTCAGGTGCGGATGTATCTGGCCCACTGCTCCGTTCCAGGTCTTTGGAGTCAACCAGAGAGCAATGGCGATCGCCGCCAACCACTGCATGAGCATCAGGACTACAAACATCCGATCCGTACGCTTGTGGATTGCTTGCCGGTGTTCCTGAAACAGTTTCTGCGCTGTTTGCCATTCCCGGTCGCTCATGGACTCAGTTCTTGTGACTGGCATCGCAAAACTCCTCCTGCTTCTCTACCGGTCCAAAGAGCTGGCATCCAAACACCGGAGTTTCATCCGTAAGTGCCTGGCCTTGTTGTGTTACTAGAGTCACAATTGCGCTTCGCCCGTCGTTCTCGCCAGAGTGACCTCGTGAAGCCGTAATTCCTCCGCTGAAAAGCAGTTGCCCATTGGTGTTGTAAAGCATGACCTGACCAGAAGTGCTGGATCCAAAGCGGTGCGCCTCAACACCATCATTATCAACACTCAACTTCACTCCAGGCATCCTGGCCACACTCGCCCATAGCTCTGCTATCTCCCAGTTCTCGGGTACGCCCTGAGGTCTAACAAACAATACGTTGGCATTCACGCGTCCTTGAACCTGGGCTAGTAACAGGCTCAGTTCACTTACACTCGCGCGCGAGCAGGGACAATGCGGATGAACCATCATCACGAGAGTTGGTAGATCTAAGGAGTGCGACAGGCGGCTCTCGACGGGCCAGGTTTTCGGAATTCTTCCAACAGTGCCGGGAGAATTCTCGTACGCAAAAACAAAGCGCAGTCCCACGCCGATACCAAAGAGCCAAATGATGATGACTATCGGTAAGAAGACTTTCCGCGCTCCATATTTGGTCATCGAGAATTCCCTTAAGGCGTCGTTAGATCCGTTTTCGACTGGCAAGGTGCACGAGGAACGCGCCGCGATTTTTGTTTGACTCAAGTGCGGAAGAGTCAGAGATGTGCCGCGGTTTTGGCTGAGTGCGATGCACTCTCTCCTGTGTGCTGGAGTTGAATACGATTGGGTAGGATGTCCGCTCCTGGAACAATTAGGTGAGGCACAACACCGCATCAGAGCCTGGAATACTGGCGCCATGCCGGTCCCAAGGCGTTCTTGGCACCCACTGTGCCATCCGGCGATGCAATTTTTCCTTGAGAATTCTCCTGATCCCGGATGGTCAGATCAGGCGAGCGAATCCGGTATCGTTTCGGGTTCGTTGGCACGCGTAATGCACAATGAAACGCGCCCGCGCGCAGCGTCGTTATCCTGACCTGCCAAAACCCTATGGGTCGATTTCAAATCCGAGAGCAGCATATCCAAACGCATCCAATCCTCGATGCGAAGTTAGCCTCAGAGAAAAACTATGAAGATTTTGATTGCTGAAGATGATCCCGTTTCGCGACGAATACTCGAAGCTACGCTTTTAAAGTGGGGCTACAAGGTTTGGTTAGCAATTGATGGCACTCAAGCCTGGGACATACTGCAAGGCGAGAATGCACCCACACTTGCAATCCTCGACATCATGATGCCGGGCCTCGATGGACTCGAGGTTTGCCGGCGGGTCAGAGAATTACCCACCCCAACACCGCCTTACATAATTATGCTGACGGCCATGGCCAGCAAAGATGAAGTTGTGAACGGCATTCAGGCAGGAGCCAACGATTATCTCAGCAAGCCCTTTCATCGAGACGAACTGAAGGCCAGGGTCGCAGTCGGCGCGCAAATGCTGGAGCTGCAGCGGAATCTGGCTGAGCGCGTCAAGGAACTGGAAATAGCGCTATCGCAGGTGAAACAACTACAAGGTATGTTGCCCATCTGTTCCTATTGCAAAAAGATTCGTAACGATCAGAACTACTGGCAGAGAGTTGAAGGCTATATTTCGGATCATACCGACGTCGAATTCAGTCATGGTATCTGTCCCGACTGCCACTGCCGCGTAATGGGTGAGCTGGCGGAGAGACGTAAGGAAAAGGCGGAAGAGATACTTGTCACTGCCTGAGGCGTCTCTTGCTGCGAGACTCAAGGTCTGGGTCAAAAACTTCGGCCACCTCGCTTGGCTTCATAGGCCGAGATGTCGGATTCATGCAGCATGGTGAGGCCGATATCATCAAGACCTTCCATTAAGCAGTGTCGTTGGAAATCGTCAATAACAAAAGTCGCAGACAGACCGCGGCCATCAGTGACTGTTCGTGCTTCAAGATCAACAGTTAGTTCATAGCTTTCATTTGCACGCGCCTGCTCAATGATTGTTGTCACCAGTTCCTCAGGCAGTGTCACCGGTAGTAACCCATTCTTCATACAATTATTCGCGAAGATGTCAGCGAATGAAGGCGCGATAATCGCGCGGAAACCAAAGTCGGCGAGCGCCCAGGGTGCATGCTCGCGCGAGGAACCACAACCGAAGTTCTTGCCGGTTACCAGAATCGAAGCCCCACGATAACGCGGTTGGTTCAAAGCAAATGACAAGTTAAGTTCGCCGCCAGGTTCAAAACGCCAGTCGTAAAACAGAAATTCGCCAAAGCCGGTGCGCTCAATTCGCTTGAGGAATTGTTTGGGAATAATCTGATCGGTGTCGATGTTAGCCCGATCCAGCGGAACAACCATGCCCGTGTGTGTGCGAAACGGTTTCATGATGCGTGTTACTTAAACTGCCACTCTCTGACGTCGGTGAAATGTCCGGTTATGGCGGCCGCCGCGGCCATCATCGGACTCACCAAATGAGTGCGACCGCCACGTCCTTGCCGCCCTTCGAAGTTGCGATTGCTGGTTGAAGCGCAGCGCTCTCCCGGTTGTAGGATATCTGCGTTCATGCCCAGGCACATTGAGCAACCGGCTTCGCGCCATTCGAAACCGGAGTCGCGAAAAATACGATCCAGCCCCTCAGCTTCAGCGGCCCGTTTCACCGCTTGTGAACCGGGTACAACCATTGCACTCACTGAACTCCTGGTCTGGTACCCCTTTACTACTCGAGCCGCCGCTCTTAAATCTTCGATGCGCGCGTTGGTGCAAGAGCCGATAAAAACGCGATCGACCGGGATATCCTGAATTCTGGTGAGCGGTGTCAGGTCCATGTACTCGAGGGCGCGTTCCGACGCACGGCGGTCAGCATCATTTACAGACGCCGCCGGGTCGGGAACGCAACCAGTGATTGGAACGACCATGCCGGGGCTCGTGCCCCAGGTAACATGTGGCTCGAGCGTCGTCGCATCGATTCGAATAGTGCGATCGAAATTGGCGTCGCTGTCGCTGCGCAGTGTCTGCCAATAAGCCAGGGCTTCGGTCCAGGCCTCTCCTTGTGGCGCGAATCGCCGGCCCTCCAAATAGGCGAAAGTTGTTTCGTCAGGCGCGATCATGCCGGCACGCGCGCCGGCCTCTATACTCATATTGCAAAGCGTCATGCGCCCTTCCATCGAAAGACTGCGCACTGCGTCGCCGGCATACTCGATTACGTGACCGGTCCCACCGGCGGTGCCTATTTGTCCTATGATTCCCAGAGCGAGATCCTTGGCAGTTACTCCTTCCGGCAACGCTCCGCTAACTTCCACCAACATCGTACGCGGTTTGTTTTGCGGCAGACATTGCGTGGCCAGAACGTGTTCAACTTCGCTGGTGCCGATACCAAAAGATAAAGTGCCGAAGGCGCCGTGCGTGCTGGTATGGCTGTCGCCACAAACAATTGTCTGACCCGGCTGCGTAAGACCCAGTTCGGGACCAATCACGTGCACTATCCCCTGCTCGGGTGAGTCAATATCAAATAACTGGATGCCAAAGTCGCTGCAGTTCTGACGAAGCGTATCTATCTGTTTAGCGCCGATCGGATCGGCAATTGGCAGACTACGATCCGTAGTAGGCACGTTGTGGTCGGCGGTCGCCACGGTCAGATCCGGACGGCGCACGCGACGATTCGCAACCCGTAATCCCTCAAAGGCCTGCGGCGAAGTAACTTCGTGGACAAGATGTAGATCGATGTAAAGGAGAGTGGGCTGGTCTTGAGGCTGGCGGACTACGTGAGCGTCCCAGAGTTTTTCAAATAATGTACCCGGCATGGTAAAGCAGTGATCAGTGGCCAGTGGCCAGTAATCAGAATCGATAATTCAGTTTTGATTTTGTCAGTTCACGGTGTAGCCGCAAGTACAATAAATTCGTTTAATGAATCCTGCTTTAACTGGCCACTGATCACTGGCCACTGGCCACTGCTCCCCTACACCGCATGATACGCGTGCCGAACATCGGCAATCTCGGCAACTGTCTCGGCGACGCGTTCGCCAATTTCGGACGTGGTCGCGACATATCCCACACCATCTGACGCTATGTCACGAGTGCGATAGCCATCGTTGAGTACGAATTGAATCGCTTCTTCGATGTCATCTGCTTCGCGATCGAGCCTGGCACTATAGCGCAACAACATCGCTGCCGACGCTATCGCGCCAAAAGGATTGGCAATACCGCGTCCCGCAATGTCTGGCGCCGAGCCATGCACGGGCTCGTAAAGTCCAACCTCTCCGCCGATGGTTGCCGATCCCAGCATACCCAAAGACCCGGTAATTACCGCCGCCTCATCCGAAAGAATATCGCCGAAAAGGTTTTCTGTCAGCAGTACGTCAAAGCGCCGCGGGTTAGTGATTAAATGCATCGCACAGGCATCAACGTAAAGGTGATCAAGGGCAACCTCCGGATATTCCAGCGCTACACGCGCGACCGTCTGACGCCAAAGTTGCGATGTCTCCAGCACATTTGCCTTGTCAACTGAAGTAACTTTCCGTCTTCGTTTCATTGCCGCCGCGAAAGCTACGTGGGCTACCCGTTCGATCTCCGCGACTGAATAAGTCATGGTATTCACCGCAACGGAGTTGCCATTTTCGCCCGTCGTGCCGCGCGGTTCACCAAAATAAAGTCCACCCAACAGTTCTCGAACTATCAGAATATTTGCGCCGGCGGCGATCTCCGGACGGAGGGGAGACGCTGCTGCGATTGCATCGTAAGAGATCGCCGGGCGCAAATTCGCATAGCCTCCAAGGGCGCGCCGCAGCAGGAGCAGACCTGCCTCCGGTCGCTCAACCGGCTTCAGCGAATCGAATTCAGGTGAACCTACTGCGCCAAGCAGCACCGCGTCGCCGGCCAAACACCTGTCCAGAGTGGCGGTCGGCAACGGCGACCCGGTCTGCCTGATTGCGTCACCTCCAATCAGTTGCTGATCAAAGATGAACTCGTGGCCGTGTACTGCGGCAACTGAACGCAGGACCCGAACCGCCTCGCGCGTAACTTCAGGGCCCACTCCATCGCCTTCAAGTATTGTGATCTTCAGTTTCATTTGTCAGTAGGAGAGGCATGCGTGCCTATTGGACTGCGATAGTGCTTAATATTTTCTCAAGCAGCTGACGACGCTCGTACCCAGCTGTTTGCCGTGGTTCCTTCAGTCGCGATTCTATCGCCGGCGGCTGGCACGGCTTGCAGCAGGGCAATCAAGTCCTGATCGTAAATTCGCTTCTTGCGATCCGCGAGCGTGGTAAAGCGCTGATAGATTGCTTCCAATTCATCAGGTTGCATGGCATAACCCAGGTCCTCGTAACGCAAAGCAAGCGCGTGCCGTCCCGAGTGTTTGCCCAAAACAAGATTGTTCGTAGGAACACCAACCGACTCGGGCGTCATGATCTCGTAGCAGAGCGGATTACTGATCACCCCGTGCTGATGAATTCCAGCTTCGTGTGCAAAGGCGTTGCGGCCGACAATCGCTTTATTCGGCTGTACCGCACAACCAATGATCGACGAAAGCAGTTGGCTGGTTGGATAGAGTTGCTGAGTCTGGACCGCCGTATCAAAAGGCAAGTGATCGGCACGTACCTTCATAGCCATCACAATTTCTTCAAGGGACGCATTGCCGGCACGTTCGCCAATGCCATTGATCGTACATTCAACTTGCCGCGCTCCGGCTTCAATAGCGGCCAGAGTGTTCGCAACGCCGAGGCCGAGGTCGTCATGACAATGCACGCTGATCGTGATGTCGTTTCGATCTCCTACGACCTGTTCGCGCACCCTGCGCACCAACCTTGAAAACTCTGTCGGCATCGTGTAG
>Ga0134126_10001294_pt1 | contig 31766 bp, 25 predicted proteins | sample KB31752_FD_96881 | JGI IMG/M metagenome (GOLD analysis project Ga0134126, IMG submission 96881) | Terrestrial soil microbial communities with excess Nitrogen fertilizer from Kellogg Biological Station, Michigan, USA - KB3-175-2 | ecosystem: Environmental > Terrestrial > Soil > Unclassified ... | reverse complement strand
ATCTGTGTTAGAGAAATACTATTATAGAATAAAGCTCCTTTTTTTGTTAATATTTATGTAATCATCAATCCTTCAAAACACTTATAATATCTATCTCAATTCCTTAAGTTGACGCCTATGCGCCTGCGCGGGAATGACATGGGCGCGGGAATGACGGAGGTCAGCGACGTAGTCGCACTAAATCCGCCGATTACTTAATGCCGGCAACTCCTGCCGAACCTTTTCAAGAACACTCTTTCTAATTGTGCCCATTACTATTCCAACTCCTGTCTCCAATACCGCTTCAACTTCACCCCATGGGCTAATTAACATGCTATGCCCAAAGGTGTGCCGCCCATTATCATGTACTCCACCTTGCCCGGAAGCCAGAACATAACATTGATTTTCTATGGCTCTGGCACGGAGTAGAATCTCCCAGTGAGCAACACCTGTATGATGAAGAAACGCAGCTGGTAGAATAAAGGCATCAACGCCTGCTAAGCTTCTAAATAATTCAGGGAAGCGTAAATCATAACAAATTGCCAGCCCAAATTTAAAGTCACCAATTGTGAAGCTACTAAATTTATCCCCATGGATAAAGTTAATACCCTCATCAAACTTATACTCACCATTATCAAATTTAAATAAATGAATTTTATTATAATGGCAGATTAACCGCCCCTCTGGGTTATAAACCAATGCAGTGTTGTAACATTTTTTATCCATCTCTGATTTGATAGGGATAGTTCCAGCTACCAGAAAAATTTTATTCTTTCTGGCAATTTCCGCTAATTGTTGTTGAATAGCACCAGCACCTAGCGGTTCGATAATAGCACTAAACTCACTATCTGCTGCATTCGCAATACGAATAAAAAATTCTGGCAGTACTGCAAGCTCTGCACCTTGTTCTGCAGCTTGCTCTACCAATTTGCTGGCACTAGCAAGATTATCCTTAATAGATCTGCCAGAAATCATCTGAATTGCGGCAACCTTTAAATTACGTTCCACTTTTTCTACCTCACACTAACGGTTGAATTTACATTTTTTACGACTTGTTTTGTTACACCAATTTGTTCAATAACTGGGTTAGATAATGATCCGCTAATATGAAAACTAATTGTAAAAAGCTTATTAATTGGCGAACCAAGTAATAGTTCACCGCCAAAAACTGCCAAGCCAATCCATGGTTGTAAAGTAACAACTCCAGCTGCAATTGCCACACTAGTAGACAAATGAGGTGTAACTGACATACGCATATTAATAGTATCATTTTGTAAGTCAACCACACCATGACTGCTAACTGTAGTGCTGGCACTATAAACATCCAGATCGTTAATATTTAATTTACTGTTCATTAAATAAGCATGCATGGTTAACTTATTAAATACAAATCCATTTTGTAATGGAGCAGCAAAGCTTAAATTAACAAAGTTAAATAAATACTGTAAGTTGATAATACCTATAAGTTGGCTTAGAATACTACTACTTGTATCAATTTTAAGAAATTTACCATCTTTTATATCTACATCTATCGTAGCGATTACGCGAGTTATATCAAAATCTGTTAAACTACCATTCCACTGAATTGATGCACTGATTGCACCTTTACCACCGCTAACAGTGTCTTTATATCCAAGTTTTGTAAGCAAGGCCCCTAAATCTGTTATATTTGATTTGGCTTGCATGTTAACAAATGATCTGTTGGCACCACATTCCATACAATAATTAACACCATTAAAACTTACATCTGAAATTGGACTGTGTAATAAGCCGCTTTCAACAATAAGATTTTTACCGTTAGGGCGAAGAGTCACACTAAATTTACCAAATAACTGATTTTCAAACCAAAAGTTATTGATAGTTATGTGGGTTAGCGGAATTTTTACATTTGCTTCAGAAGCTTCATTTAAGCTCTTTTGGTTATTAAACGCCTGTCTCATTGAATCCGCAGCTTTTATAGTTGTTGGTTTTGCAGCTAGAGAATTATTGATTTTTACCGCAAAAGGGATGGTTTCCCTATCGAGTAGGTTTATAACAGCTTGAGAATAATGAAAATCGTTAATCATGACATTAAGTTCATTTTTTGCAAATTCAAACCTGCCGTAACCATTAGTTCTAGTATTATTAATTGCAAAAATAGCGTCAGTTTTGCTAACCAATACATCTAAATTGGCTTTTTTATAATCAGTATTGCCAAAGTAAAAGTGAGACGTATCAAGCCATAGTTCCAATGGAAGAGCACTGTTATTTGTCGATTTTTCTTTGGATGTTGCCACCCCTCCCGAATTGGCAGTTTCACTATGAGATTTATTGCTATTTTTTCCTATAATTTTGATTACGGTAGCTAACCAATCAAAAACATAAGTATCGTGTAGTTTGCTATTAATTAAAACTTTGGGGTTATTCGATGTATTAGATAAATAATCTGCGGTACCAACACTCAAATTAGTCTTGCCTAGATTACCATGCTCATCCAATGCTACTTTACCATTTACTAAATCAGCATAATTAAACGTGATATTAAAACTTTTATTATTGCTTAACATCGTAAAGTTAAGCTGCCTTGGAGTTTGTGGCTCTTTATGAAGGGGGTTTGGTGCATTTACTGTAACACCAACTAAATCACTTTTTGAATTTAGATTATCAAGTCCATGCTTACCGATATCAAAACTAATCTGAGTATTTGCCCGTCCGGTAATTAGAGATGATAGGGACGGAAGATAAAATTCCCCAAGTTTTGCATAATCAAGATTTGCCGAATGAATCATAAAATGTATTACGCCAGCTTTATCTGTATTTGCATTTACATTCGCAGTCGAGCCTAATGCAGTAGCGTCCAACTTGTCTATTCGCATTCCACGTTCATTAAAGTATAGTTTTCCATTCACATTACTAAGTAGCGGTACTGGCATATCAAATTTAAGTGAATTTGATTTAAAATCATAGTTGCCATCAACGAGTGTTTTATTCGGATTATCAAATGGTACTTTAAGATGTAAGGTAACAATGCCATTACCCGTAGTGGATACTTTATCTGGAATATTGCCAATTATTGCATTAACGGGGGTTTTTTGCAAGTATGCCATAAAATTAGATGTGGACCCACTAGCAATACCATCAGCCACCAAAAATACTTTATCTGCTGACATATTGGGAATTGTTACCAGTGCTTTATTTATATTATTTCCGTGGACTTTACCTGATGTGGCTTCAATAATAATTGCCACATTTCTAATCTTAAATTTGCCGTAGACATTATCTAAACTGGCCCAGTCTTTGTCATATATGAGTCTTGCATCTTGTACATCCGCATCTATATAAAAGCGCCCGCCGCCACTTTCAAAAGGAAAGTCTTTTAATGGACCTTGTAGATCAAGATCTGCATTTGCACCATACCCACTTACTAAAGCAGCATTTAACCATTTATGCACTGACATTTCAATTTGTCTTGGCAGATAATCACCAACTTTAGAAGCTAAAACTTTATTTACATGAGCCTTGAGCGATAAGTAACCGGAAGTACCGGGAATATAAGTATATTGTCCAGAAACAACACCAGAGAAATCGGCCAGCTCTAGATTGGTCTTACCCAAATTAACGACCCAGGACCCACTTTCTTTGACATTTTTAGGTTTTGACTCTGACCAGATAATTTGAGTATCCAGGTGTTTAAATTTATATGGAATTAAAAATACCTTGCTATAGTTAAGTGTACTATTTTCTAATAGTAGATTTAGTATTCCATGATCTTTGGCAATAAGAATGTCACCGCTAATACCATTAATGCTTGGAATAGTAGCTTTTTTGGAGGCAATTGCGATATTATGAAATTTAGCGAATAATTCAAAATTTGTTGGTTTAAACAGCTCTCCGAGCCAACTTAGTTTTATAACTTCAATTGTGCCAATTAGGCTAACTCCCTTTGTACTGGGGAATAATGGCAGGATGTGATTAAATGCTTTAAGATCGGTACTCTCGAGACTAATATTGCCGCCTTTAATGGTACTATATTTACCGGAGATGTTCTTTTTATTTAAAATATATCCGTCAGGCGTAGAAATCGTCAGATTATTTGCCTCTAATTTGTATACGTTGTTATCAATTAGCGTGATCCGAATATTACCACCTAATTGCGGAAATTCTAGTAACCCAGCATTATTTTTCATGGCATATTGCAGGTTTTTTAAATCAAAGTTGGCAAAAAAGTATTGTAATTTGCTATTTTTTATCTGTGCTTCTAATGCGGTTTCAGCATTAAACTTCTGCAAAAAATTAATTCCTGGTAAATACTGATTTAACGATTTCGTAACATTATTTTTACCGGAATAACTTTGTAATTTTAATTCCGCACTTTGCCATTTATTAAATTCACTAACTTTACCGCCAACCCAGTTCAATGTGGTAATAATTGATGAGCCTTTTTCCAAAGCTGTATCCATGCTTAGAGCAAAATTATGTTTTTTACCATATCCATTAGTCAAAGTAGTAGTGATATTTTTAAGTCTTAGTATAGGAAAATTATTATGTTTATCATCAAAACTAAAATTAATATTCGATAATTTAATGCTTTTTTGTTTTAAAACCCAGTTTTCCAAATCAATAGGACTATTTTTAGTATTTTCGATAGTTTTCTGATCTGGATTATTGAGATTTATACCGTTTATGAGGATACTTCCATCCGTCAAGTATTGTATATCTACATTTGTTCCATCAATATTAATTTGATCAAAAATCGGTTCAAGATTCCAGATACTGGAATAAGAAAATACAAATTCAAGTGACTTAACCGAAAAGTTCTGCGCTGGGTCACTGGGATTATCCAATCTGGCATTTTTGATTAATATTTCTGGCAGATAATAGCTATTTAGTTTAGTTTTAATAGATTCAACATTAAGTTTATATCCAGTATGCTTATAAACAACCTTCTCAATTCTTAATTTATAACTATCCAGACTAATAAAGAGATATCCGGTAATTAAAATTGACAAAGCAAGCACAGCAATATAGAAAAAGAAGATAAATACCGCCATTTTTATAAGAAAATTGTATATACGGGGAGGATTTGAAACCTGGATAGCTTGATTTTCATGTGATTTCAACTTATTTGGGCCCTGTGATAACTTATCTTTCATATTATAGAAATTCAATTAAATTAGTTATGTTAAAATGACGGGTTAAACAGTGTTAACTACCTGGTGGATTATTACTTACGTATAGTCCATACAATATTATAACGTAGAGCCATGCTCTTACGTATATAAAATATATATTATAAATAGGGAAGAAACTTCATGCGGAAAAAATATCCAGCCGGAATCTTTAAAGCTTATGACATTCGGGGTATTGTAGAAACAGAATTAACCAGTGCTGTAGTAGAGGATATAGGTAAAGTTTTAGGTACTTTGGCACTTGCGGCTCAAGCCAAGGGGCTAGTAGTTGGTTATGATGGGCGCTTATCCAGCCCCAGCTTGTCCAAGCATTTAGTTGCTGGAATTTTAAGTTCCGGGTGTGACGTATATGATATTGGTGAAGTTACAACACCAATGGTTTATTTTGCTAATTATCAGTTAGAAACATTTTCTGGGGTTATGATCACAGGTAGTCATAATCCACCCGAGTATAATGGGTTAAAGATGGTAATTGGTGGTATAACCCTTTCTGGTGATGATATCCAAGACATGTTAAGACGTCTGGAAGATGGGGACTATCTCAGTGGCAATTCGGGTGAATATAAGGCTTTGGATATTACTGAAGAGTACGTGGAGAAAATTGTTGGGGACGTTAAATTAAAACGCCAGATGAGTATTATAGTTGACGCTGGCAACGGCGTAGCCGGAAAGATTGCACCAAAATTATACCGTCGTATGGGCGCAAAAGTTTTGGGGCTATTTTGTGATGTTGATGGTAATTTTCCGAATCATCACCCAGATCCATCAAAGCCTGAAAATTTAAAAGATTTAATTGATGCATTGAAAAATCCTGGTGCTGAAATAGGTTTAGCCTTTGATGGCGACGGTGATCGTTTGGGAGTGGTTACGCGTGATGGAAAAATTGTGTATCCAGATCGACAGATGATGATATTTGTTGCAGATGTTTTGGAAAAAACCCCAGGAGCTAAAATAATTTATGATGTTAAATCTTCCCGTTTATTGGCCAGTTGGATTACAGAGCATGGGGGAGAGCCAATTATGTGTCGTACTGGACATTCGTTTATTAAGGCAAAAATCAAAGAAACCGGAGCCTTATTGGCTGGAGAAATGTCAGGACATATCTTCTTTAATGACCGTTGGTATGGAGCAGATGATGGTGTTTATGCCGGAGCCAGGCTTTTAGAGATTTTATCACAGCTGGATGATCCAACCGCATTATTAGATGCATTGCCTGAAGCTGTATCTACTCCAGAGTTAAATATTAAAGTTGCTGAAGGTGAACAACACCAGATTATTGAAAAACTACAAAAAACTGCCAAATTTAAAACTGCTACATCCATTAGCACTATGGACGGATTACGGGTTGAGTATAGTGATGGGTTTGGTTTGGTCCGTGCATCAAATACTACTCCAGTTTTGGTATTACGTTTCGAAGCAGAGACTGAAGCTGGACTTGAACGGATTAAGAGTGAGTTTAGAAAAGTTCTCTCTTCGGTAGTTAAGGAAGCGGGTTTCTAAAAGATGTTAAGTTTAAGTATAATTCAAAAAATAGCAGTTTATGTCATACCCTTGATTTTTGCAATTACCTTACATGAGGCTGCACATGCATACGTTGCCAGCCGGTATGGTGATGATACCGCATTAATGTTAGGCAGGCTATCACTTAACCCGATACGTCATATTGATCCCATTGGAACTATATTATTCCCTTTAATTGGTATTGCATTTGGAGGGTTTATTTTTGGTTGGGCAAAACCCGTCCCAATTAATTTTGCCAGATTGCATAACCCAAAGCCAAATTTATTTTGGATTGCGTGTGCGGGCCCGGCCTCAAATCTGGTGCAGGCGCTTATCTGGGGATTAATTTTAAAACTGTCGATGTACATTAGCGGTTATTTTGCTATGCCATTAAGTTTGATGGCACAGGCTGGAATTATGATTAATATAAGCTTGATGCTATTAAATCTGATTCCAATCTTGCCTCTTGATGGTGGCAGAATGTTATATTCAGTATTGCCAAACGATTTGGCAAATAAATATGCCAAAATAGAACCATATGGTATGTGGATTTTGATCATATTGCTATTAGTTGGAGGATTAACCTTTATCATCCAGCCATTATATACAATTATTGTAAACGCTATTTTAACTTTGATACAAAACTAATGCTGTCATTCCCGCGTAGGCTGGAATCTCATTATTAGATCCCCGCATGCGCGAGGATGACATGAATTTATTTTGAGGTATTAATGGAAAATTCATCACGTATACTATCGGGAATGCGTGCAACCGGAAGCTTGCATCTTGGTCACTACCATGGGGCAATTAAAAATTGGGTTAATTTGCAATATGAGCATGAATGTTATTTCATGGTTGCAGACATTCATGCATTAACCACCAATTATGAATCAACTGGTGTAATTGCCAGTAGTGTACATGAAATGGTTATTGATTGGCTGGCATGTGGAGTAGATCCATCACAAGCTACGATTTTTATTCAATCAGAAGTTCCGGCTCATGCTCAGTTACATTTACTATTGTCTATGATTACGCCTCTTAGTTGGCTGGAACGTGTTCCAACCTACAAAGAGCAAATTGAAAAATTATCAACTAAAGATCTTGGGACATATGGATTTCTTGGCTATCCTTTGTTACAAAGTGCTGATATACTGTTATATAATGCTAAATTTGTACCAGTTGGTGAGGATCAGGTGTCTCATGTTGAATTAACTCGTGAAATTGCCAGACGGTTTAATTATATTTACGGACGTGAAGTTGGTTTTGAGGAAAAAGCGCGTGAAGTAATTCCAAAGCTTGGGAATAAACGTGCAGCACTATATGAAGAGCTATTAGTACAATATCAGCAAGAGGGGGTAGATGAAGCTTTGGAAAAAGCCAGGTTTTTGTTAAAAGATGCTGTAAATCTTTCAATTGGTGAAAGAGAGAGATTATTTGCCTTTTTGGAAAATAAATCCAAGGTAATATTAACTGAACCACAAGCTCTAGTTACCACAGCCTCAAAATTACCGGGTCTGGATGGACAGAAAATGTCCAAATCTTACAATAACACATTAATGTTACGTGAGGATCCTGATTCGATTAATAAAAAGATTAAGGGGATGCAAACTGATCCAGCCAGAATTAGACGAACTGATCCAGGCGATCCTGATAAGTGTCCGGTGTGGCAGTTACATAAAGTGTACTCCGGCGAAGAAGTAAAGCAATGGGTGCAAACTGGCTGTAGAACTGCAGGAATAGGTTGTTTAGATTGCAAAAAACCATTAATCGAAAGCATACAGGCGGAAAGTGGGCAATTTAGAGAACGTGCTAAGCCATACCTTGAAGATCGCAATTTAGTGCGTAATATATTAGCGGATGGTGCAGAAAAAGCAAATGAAACAACAGAGGATACATTGGATATGGTGAAGACTGCAATGGGAATTAAGTACTAATTCTATGTCATTCCCGTGTAGACGGGAATCTATGCTCTAAGATTTAAATAAGCATTAGAAGATTAAAAATATGAGTAATAAACAAGAAATTATAATAAAAAATGGGTTTGATATTGAACAAATGCGTATTTCAGGTAAACTGGCGGCTGAGGTTTTAGATTTCATTACGCCACACGTTGTTCCTGGCGTTACTACAAATGAACTAGATAGGCTATGTCATGATTTTATTGTTAATGTGCAAAATGCATACCCATCACCACTAAATTATGACAGTCAAAGCCCAAATGTTATGCCATACCCAAAATCTATTTGTACTTCGGTAAATAGTGAAATTTGTCATGGTATTCCGGGACCGCGGATTTTAAAAGATGGTGATATCGTTAACATTGATATTACCGTGTATAAAAATAGTTATCATGGTGATACATCCCGCATGTTCTGCGTAGGTAAAACAAGTGATCATGCTAAACGATTATGTCAGGTAACTTTTGAGTGTTTATGGCTTGGCATTGAACAGGTAAAGCCTGGGAATTATTTGGGCGATATAGGTTTTGCTATTCAAAATTATGCCGAACGTAATGGATATAGTGTAGTTCGGGAATTTTGCGGTCATGGTATTGGCAAAATTTTTCATGAAAACTTACAAGTATTACATTATGGGCGTCCTAAATCTGGAGTAAAATTAGTACCTGGTATGATATTTACAATTGAACCAATGATAAATCAGGGACGCAAAGAAGTTCGCTTTCTAAGTGATGGCTGGACTGCAGTAACTAAAGATAGAAGTTTGTCTGCCCAGTGGGAGCACACAATTTTGGTAACAGATAGTGGGTATGAGGTATTAACTGTTTCTCCTGGAATGCCACAGCCACCAATTTAGTAATTTATAAACCGTCATTGCGAGCGCAGCGTGGAGTCCCGTCATTGCGAGCGCAGCGTGGAGTCCCGTCATTGCGAGCGATAGCGTGGAGTCCCGTCATTGCGAGCGATAGCGTGGCAATCTACTGCTTAATTAATTAGATTGCTTCACCAAAAAGATTCGCAATGACATGTTTCCTTCTCCCGAATTAGAGTTATAAGGTAGAAATATGTTTCATCCGCCACCTAGATATATAATTGTCAAACAAGTTGCTGAAGCCTTGGCTGAAGATTTATTACTCTCACCTGATTATACTGCAAATTTGATTCCTGAACGGAATATGGTTAATGCTTCTATTAAAACTAAGCAAGACATGGTGGTTTGTGGTATCAATTGGGCAGAAGAAGCCTTTTTATTATGTGATGATAAGGTGCGTATTACCTGGAAGGTTAAAGACGGTGACGTAGTCGCCGCTGGTAGCGTTTTATGTGACATTATGGGCAATGCCAGAGGAATATTAACGGCTGAGAGAACTGTCTTAAATTTTTTACAAACATTATCAGGGGTGGCAACTCTTACCAGAACCTATGTTGAAAAAATTAAGGGCACCGGGGTTAAAATTATGGATACGCGTAAAACAATTCCTGGTTTTCGTTTAGCTCAAAAATATGCTGTTACTGTTGGTGGTGGTTATAATCAACGCGCAGGCTTATATGATGGAATATTAATTAAAGAAAATCATATTGCAGCATGTGGTGGTGTGGATAAAGTTTTGAGCAAAGCATTCTCCATTACGCCTACACATATACCAATTCAAATTGCAGTAGAGACTTTTTCTGGGTTTAAACAGGCGCTTTACCATGGTGCCAAATTAGTTCTATTGGACAATATGTCATTAGAAAAAATTGCTGCTTGTGTTGAATATAATAAGGGTAAGGCTGAGTTAGAGGTGTCTGGTAATGTTAATCTGGAAAATGTGCTTGAATATGCCAGAACCGGAGTTAACCGGATATCAATTGGTGGTTTAACCAAGCATGTGCAGGCTATAGATTTATCTCTGAAAGTGAACTAGGAGATATAATGCGGATTATTGTATTTTCATTTATATTCTTTTGCCAGAGCGTTTGGGCTTTAGATAATCAACATGTATTTCCTCTAGATAACTATACGCAAAATATTGACTATTGGTTGAGCCCAACTAATCCAGATTACACAAAACCACTGTTAAGTCCACAATATCAAAATGAGCGTTTAGATAAGTTAAAGCATCGCTATTTCGGCACGAATGACAATGATCCTTCACCCTGGGCTGCTTGGCACATTACATCTTTAATCCAGGAATCAAATAATATTTTAAAAGCAGAAACTAAATTTTTAGCTGATTTTGATAATAGTAAATTAGGCAATTCAGATAAATTAGGTTATGCATTAAATAAACGACCATACGTATCCTCCTGGATTTCTGTCATTTCCAAAAACTTAAATTTATCCCAATTTAGCAAACTCTCTTATAACAAAATTAATCGTGCCATTGCAGTTAATAATGTATTAGTTAGAATTTTACCAACTGATGATCCATTTTACTATAGTGACAAAAGACCAGGTGAGGGCTATCCTTTTGATAATTTACAAGACTCGGCGATCTATACTGGGACACCACTCTATATTGCTGGTCAATCAGCAGATGGTAAATGGTCATTGGTAATATCACCTGATATTGCTGGTTGGGTGCATACGGATGCTATTGCATTTGTAGATGATAAGTTTATAACAACCTGGCAAAGTGCCGCATATAAAGCGCTTACAGGTATTACGCAAAATGATATAGGGATAAAAGATAGTTCGGGTAATTATTTATTTAGCGCTTATGTGGGAACGATTTTGCCGTTCTATAATATGAATAAAACAAATATAACAGTTTTAGTACCAATTAAAAATCAAAGGCAAATAGCCGAAATGAAATCAGTCAAACTGGCTTTGGAAGCTGCGAGTATTCTACCCATTCCAGCAACCATGACCAATTTTTCTAAAATCTTGAGTGTTATGCAGCAGCGTGTTTATGGGTGGGGCAACCTGGGGATGTATAATGATTGCTCAAGTGAATTAAAAAACATCTATGCGTTATTTGGTATATATGTACCGCGAAATACGAAGAGTATTGATAATGCGGGCAAGATGGTAGATTTAAGTACTATGTCAGCTAATGAGCGCCAGGCATATTTGACACATAGCGCGTTGCCATTATTGACATTTATTCATATCAAGGGACATGTAATGTTGTATATTGGGACATATGATAAAAGTTATAATGGATCTAATGATAAAATTAAAAATTCATATCCATTGATTTATCAGCAAGTATGGGGATTACGGGATATAAAGCAGACATATCGGGCAATCATAGGTCAATCGGTATTTTTTCCATTATTGGATAATTATGCAGAAGATAAAAACCTCATTTCACCAATAACATATTCAATGTTTAGAGTAGTTGATCTTAGCTCTGAACCTGATAAAAATTATAAACCAGATCTGAATGAATTGCTGTATTGAGAACATAATTTTCTAAGTTGTGAACCCCCACAAATCGCCTTTATGCTATTTGTGGCTGTTGCATATAGTAGCCACAAAGTGGTATAATGCTGTTTGTGGCTGTTTATAAAGGGTGTTATATGTCAGATTTCTTAGGTCGTGAATATGAGTTAGGATTATTAAATGGTTTGCTTTCGAAGGATTCTGCAAGCCTTGTTGTAATTAGAGGACGGCGTAGAATTGGGAAAAGCCGTTTAGTCGAGGAATTTGCAAGTAGACATAAATTTTATAGTTTTGCCGGTATTCCACCGCATGAGAAAACTACAGCTACATCAGAAAAAGAAGTTTTCATCAAGCAACTACAGAAATACTTTAATACAGATGCTATTGAAAATAATGATTGGTGGGATATCCTCTGGTTTTTAGCGGAAAAGACACAAAGTGGAAGAGTAGTTATCCTATTTGATGAAATATCTTGGATGGGCGCAAAAGATCCAGATTTTTTAGGCAAATTTAAGACAGTTTGGGATTCTTATTTTAAGAAAAATAAAAAACTAATTTTAGTATTGTGCGGTTCGGTTTCAATTTGGATAAAAAAACACATTCTATCTAGCACTGGTTTTGTTGGACGGGTTTCATTACAACTGACATTAACTGAATTACCATTAAATACTTGCAATAAATTTTTTGCAAAAAGATCGGAACAATTATCAACATATGATAAATTTAAGTTTTTATCTATAACGGGTGGCATACCAAGGTATTTAGAAGAGTTAAAACCCAATTTAAGTATTGAAAATAATATCAATCAGATGTGTTTTCACTCAAGCGGCATATTATTTAATGAATTTGATCAAATATTCAATGATTCACTTTCCTCTGGTGCAAATATTTATAAAATGATTGTGGAAACACTAGCTAACCAAACAATGGAAAGGCAAGAGATAGCCAACACATTAAAACATGTTTCCAGTGGAGATTTTAGTGAATATTTGGATAATCTAGTGTCAGCTGGTTTTATAACCCGGGATTACACCTGGGGAATTAAAAATAAAAACACATCAAAATTAAGCCGCTATCGCTTATCTGATAATTATTTGCGTTTTTACTTGAAATATATAAAGCCGCAAAGTAACATAATAAAAACCAGAAAATATAAAGTTGACTCATTAACTAATCTACCTGGATGGGCTGGTATTATTGGACTACAGTTTGAAAATTTAGTTTTGGCAAACAGAGAAGCCATTCAAAGAATTCTTGGAATCAATCATGATGATGTTGAAATGGATAATCCGTTCTTTCAGAGAAAAACCAGTAAAATGAAAGGTTGTCAGATTGACTATCTTATTCAAACAAAAACATTAACTTTATATGCTTGTGAGATTAAATTTAGCCGTAATGAAATAAGTTCTGATATTATCAATGAAATGAAAAATAAGCTGGCAAACTTGGTTCTTCCCAAAGGTTTTTCCTGTCTGCCAGTACTAATACATGTTAACGGTGCACATGATAGTGTTGTAGATAGCAATTATTTTTTTAAAATAATTGATTTTTCTGAACTATTAATGTAATACCATGGTGGTTGACCTGAGTATCATAATTAAGTAATTGGCGCTCTTTAGATATTTCTTTAGTTAATAGTGACATCCATTGTTGTATATTCTCTGGCATATCATTCGGATGATTTTTAATTGTATGTAGCGGATATAGCATAAAAACTAAATGAATAATAATTTTTTAAGTTAGGAATTATACTATATTTACCATTCTGGGTTACGATTAATCATATATGTGGCTCGAGTGATCGGAGGATGATAGTGACTACTTATTGTCAATTCGCACATTCGTGAGGGTTCTTTTTATAACACAATAAATGGTCATAAAATAGATAGAACCCTCACGAATAGTGCAATGCATGGTACAATCACTACTTGTGGCGTATAGTTAAAATACAAACACAGTCTATACCGTAATTATGCCGCAGTAATAAACTTAAAACCCTATGATTTTTTACTAGATTTTTAAAATATACCGATTTTGAAACAAAATAATAAAACTCCAAAACAATTACTAGCAGCCGTGAGATGCGGGGACTACGCACATCCGGGTGAGGAAGAAGCAATTCAGATTGCTCTAAAATATATGGCTAAATCACCTTATCAGTTGCTGCTAGATGTAGGTTGTGGGCTTGGTGGAACTGCAAAATATATAAAAGACAGTGGCTATGGTATACCATATGGTATAGATATTGATAAAAGTGCTATTGAATATGCCAAACAAAAATATTCAGATATAGAGTTTGTGCTTTGCGATGTGAGCGTGGCTACCAAAACCATTATGCATAAATCTTTTGACGTAATATATCTTTTTAATTCTTTTTATGCATTTAAAGATCAAGAAGGTTCCCTAATTGAATTAAGCAAATTAAGCAAAGACAGTACACAATTAATTATATTTGATTACATGATGCCATCTATTTCAGAACAGGTGTCATCTCCATTTGCTCCTGAAAGAAATATATTCGCCAGACCCAATTTTATTCCTATATATGAAAACAATATAGAACCCTTGTTGTTGCGTACTGGCTGGCAAATGGAATCCCTGATTAATATGGGTGCCGAATATGCTATATGGTATCGGCAATTTGTATCTTTACTTGAACAGCAAAAAGATAAGCTAATTGCTGAGTTTGGGCATCAGTTATATGAGTGGGCAGCAGAAAGTTACTCAGACTTATTGTATCGTCTGGAAAATAAAACTGTATCTGGTGCGTTAATTATTGCTAAAAAATCCGCAGCTAATAAATCTGGCATAAATAAATTATACTCGAATAAATAAATTGGTATAATACTGTGGCATGCAAGTTTGGGGAGATGAGTATGCCAGACAAATTTAATATTTCTGGTGATTTCGCATTTGATATGGTTAATTTGCTTGATATGCCGGCTCATATAAAAGATGCTAGCAGCAGAAAATACATTCATTGTAATACACTAAATTTAGAAATATATGGCCTGGATAAAATAGATCAAATTGTTGGCAAAACGGTTATAGAGCTTGATGGTGGCATGAAAAACTATTGGGGTAGTGAGTATGCAGATCAGGTTAACCAGATGGATTATGACGTTGTTTACGGGCAAAAACCAGTTGTTGATGTACGAACAATTTTAACTATTAATGGCCTTGTAAGACTGCAGCGCATGGCTAAAGCACCATTGATACATAATAAAAAAACTCTGGCGATATTTACTTTTAGCCAAAACTTGACCCGCACTTTGAATATTCAGGCTTTATATGATCAATATAAAGTTTTTTATCCAAAAAAAATAGCCGTTAAAAAATTTCTAACCCATTTAGACATCATAGAATATTTTTCAGATTTGCCAACTGATTCCGAATTAAACGTTTTAATTGCAAAAGTATCAAACTCACGAACTAAAGAGTTATCCACCCAATTACACCTATCTCCAAAAACAATTGAATTTCATTCACTTAATTTACGCAATAAAATGCAGAACGAAGATTTATTTAAGCTGCTTTTTGTTATGCGTAGCATTGACATTACTTAGTTTATACAGTCTTCATTCATGAAATCAAGTTCGAGACATTTATTGCAAATAGGTTTAACTACTAATATTTTTGAGTGGTATGAATTTATAGTATTCGCTTATCTTGCAGAAACAATGGGGAATGTATTTTTTGGTAATAAAGTGAGCAGTATTGCTATTATTAATACATTTGCGGTATTTGCAATAAGTTACTTTATCAGACCAATTGGCAGCATTTTTTTTGGGTATATTGGAGATAAGTACTCTACGGAAAAAGTTATGAGGTATACAATAGTTCTTATGGCTTTTCCAACTGTTATTATTGGAGTTCTTCCATCATATGCACAAATTGGTATAATATCCCCAATTTGTTTAATATTGCTTAGATTGATACAAGGATTTGCTGCTGGTGGTGAATTGCCCAACAGTGCTTCATATATATATAATAAATCACTACAAGCCGGCTCCAATAAAATCATGCTGTGTTCACTGCCAAGTATTGGTTCCATGTCTGGAGCATTATTGGCTTCTCTGGTAATTTTTATACTGTATAAGCTATTTAATCACGTGACAATTATAGATTGGGCATGGCGATTACCGTTTCTTTTGGGATTTCCTTTACTGATTTTTATCCTGTATATCAGGCGTAGTATTTCTAATTTATCAACTAATGCAGTAATAATACCGAAGAGCTTACCCAATAAAAAATATTGGGGCAAATTTGTTATAGCATTTATTTTAACCGGATTTTTACAAATAAGTTTTTATATATTATTTGTATGGCTTCCCAGTCATTTGGAGCTTTCTTTTGGAGTCTCGCACCAAATGTCGTCATATACCAATGTGTTAGGTATGATTACAGGTCTGGTTAGCACCGTATTCTTTGGCTATTTAGCTAAATGGATATGCCACAAAAAGTTACTACGTTTTGGAATATTAGGTATTTCCATTTCTGTTTATCCAATATTGGCACATATTACAGATAGTTTATCTGCCACTGTATTCTTTCAAATGTTTTTAGGTGTTATGATAGGCTGTATTGATGGGGTATACTTTTATACAATCGGGAAATTATTTCCAGATCATCTTAGAAATCGTGGAACCAGTATTACCTTTACCTGCGCATCAGCATTTCTAGGTGGTACATCACCACTTTTATGCAGTTATATCATAAAAAATCTGCATTGGATGAATTTTCCAGCTTTTTACATCGTATTTTTTGGTGCAATATCACTCTTGGTATCATTTTGGTTATGATTCTATTATTCTAAAAGAATGGCTAGTCTAGATTAACTAATTCAATTTTATCCATTTTACCCTCTAAAAATCTTTCACCATTTTCCCGGAATTTAAGTGGGATATCCGTAACAAAATAGCGGTAGCTACCATTTGTTTGCTGTGCATTAAGTAAATTTTTATTGGTTAATATTTTAACTAATTCATGACATGCAGTAATTGCCGGATCGATAATTTTAACCGAAGTCCCCATGATTTTTGCAATGGTGTCTTTAATTAATGGATAATGTGTGCAGCCCAGAACCAGGGCGTCAATGTCTTGTTGTTTAAGTACATCTAAATAATCATGAGCAATCAATTCGAGAGCATCATGGTGTATGAAGCCTTCCTCAATCATTGGTACAAAAAGTGCACATGCCTGTGAGATGATTTCAATTGCTGGGTTCAGTTTATTTATTGCTATCGGGTAAGCGTTACTATTAATGGTAGCTGGTGTCGCAATTACTCCAACTTTCTTATAACCATTGCTGGTAGCATCCCGGCTTCCTGCTGATATTACATCTACAACAGGTATATTCCCTGCAGCATCTTGCACTTCATCTTTTGCAATTGCGGAAATGGTATTACACGCTATAACGATGGCTTTCACATTCTGGTTTAAGAGAAATTTTGCCGTTTGTAGAGCAAACTTGCGGATAGTAGTTACTGACTTTGTGCCATAGGGGAGTCTGGCTATATCACCAAAATAGATTATATTTTCATGGGGTAGGGCTTGCATTATTTCACGCATAACGGTTAAGCCGCCCATACCAGAGTCAAAGACGCCAATTGGATTATCGGCTGCCAAGTTAAAATTTTTCATATAGCTTTATATCCTGGAATATTCGCAGAAGTCATAATTCTAACATATATTTTGATTTATCAATGCCGGAAATATCTTGTTAAAGAACAAGGTGTTACGGAAATTCCGTGTTGTGTTTATTTTTGCTTTCGTGTAAACTGAAAATATAAGTTTTTTAGAGTTTGAGAAAAATGCAAAAATATAAATTAAGCACATACGTAATTATCGTGTTCTTTACATTGTTTTCGGGGGTGGCTGTGGCTGTTGTAGATTCGTATATCAATACTTCGATGAGTCCAACAGATAATATCTGCAAGCTACATGAAAGATGGAGAAACACCCAAAAAATGGATAAGTGATGACACCAAAATATTAATGTTTGAGAAGCTCGCAGCACTACGTATAGAAATTGGTTATGAACAATTAGTTACAGATGAAGGGTATTCAGAACTCTCAATTACTCCTGATGATCCATTAGGCAATGCAATGGAGTTAATGGAGTTTGACTATAAATACAGGGTGGCTCGGATTAATGTTAGAACTGGTCACACAATGCAGGGTAAAATGATCACGGATATAAGATAATAGATTAAATTTAATAAATAACAAGACTACGGTAATAATCTTAAGAAAAAATTTAAAAACGGTTCACCGTATTTTTCTAATTTAATTTGTCCTATACCTGAAATGTTGAGCATTTGCTGGCTAGTACGTGGGCATTTTTGGGCCATTTCTTTTAAGGTTGCATCACTAAATACAATATAGGCTGGAAGCTTTGCCGCATCAGCAATTTGACGACGTAGTTTACGTAAATCTTCAAATATTTCTCCTGAATAATTGTTTGTGGGGTTACTTTTGCCCGAAGAGGTATGGGCTATTTGTTGAAACGACTTGGTTATTTTTATAGCTTCAAGTGGATTGCAGACATCACAATTACCACAGTTAGATTTTGGAGTCTCGCCAAAGTAAGTTAAAAGTATTTTCCTACGGCAGATACTTGCTTCGGCAAAGCGCGTAACTTGTTTTAGCTTTTCCAGGTTTAACTGGCTTTGATTACCCTCTTTTGCAAATGTGCTTAGGATCTTAAAGTCAGCATAGCTGTAGTACATCAAGGTGTCACTGGCAAGCCCATCACGCCCGGCACGACCAATCTCCTGATAGTAGCCCTCAATACTCTTGGGTACATTATAATGAATAACATAACGCACATTTGATTTATCAATACCCATGCCAAAAGCTATCGTTGCACATACTACCTGAATTCTATCCTGAATAAATCCTTCCTGCACATTATGCCGTTTCTCTGCAGATAAGCCAGCATGATAACTTGCAGCATTAATTCCATTTGACTGCATGGCCCCAGCAAGTTTGTCACAGCTATTACGGCTTAGGCAATAAATAATACCTGTTTCTCCGCCACGGGTTTTGACAAAGGTAATAATTTCATCAGTACGTTGTTTCGGTTTAACTTCAAGCTTAACCGTAATACTTAAATTAGGTCTGTCAAAGGATGCAATAAAAACTTGCACATTAGTTAAATTTAATTGTTTAATAATATCAGTTTGGGTTTGCAAATTTGCAGTTGCAGTTAAGGCAATTAGTGGAATATTGGGAAATTTGGTTTTTAGGATACCAAGTTTGGTATATTCAGGCCGGAAGTCGTGTCCCCAACTAGAAACACAATGTGCTTCATCAATTGCAAATAGGCTAATTGGCAGGCGTTTTAATAAATAATCAATATCTTTGCTTACCCGTTCCGGGGAGATGTAGAGTATCTTAATTTCATTATTGCTACATTTACGTATGATGGCATTCTGGGTTTCAAAATCAAGACTGCTATTTAAAAATTCTGCGGCTATACCATTGGCATTCAAAGTATCAACCTGATCTTTCATTAAAGAGATTAGTGGTGAGATTACTATACATATTCCCGGTAAAATTAACGCTGGGATCTGAAAGCAGATTGATTTACCGCCACCAGTTGGCATGAGGACGACGGCATCTTTTTTATTCAGGATAGATTGGATTATTTGTGCTTGCATAGGGCGGAAGCTGTCATAGCCAAAATATTGTTTAAGTAAGTTCTCTGCTTGTGTATTCATAATTATTTGATCCATCCTATTAGTGTTAAGCAATAATGTACAATGCTTACAATTTATTCGTAAAAATTAAATTCGACATATAACTTAAAATTATATTATAATACTCCCAGAAGAATAGGGTGCACGAACACCATACCCATATAGTAAATGTTTAAAGCGTTTTACTGTGTTGGCGCTTCTTCTTGTTTTGAAGCCGGATTTTTTTAAGACGTAAGCACCCACCGCTGTTAAGATCAAACTTAACATGATGTGTCCTTTCATAAATACATACTACTCACACACACCATTACGGAATTATAGATGCAACTCCGCAAGGTGGTGCACCTATTTGCCTCACATTACTATGAAGCAGTCGCTATTTTACACCATACAATACTGAAGTGTGCAAAAATAGTATAATAATTCATATGTTTGTCTATTCTGTTGTAATTGCTGCATTTAAATATGTGGATTAGCTTCTTATTAATCTACTTTAGAAAATTACTTATTAAACAAGAAATATAAATTCAAACTTAACGATTTTTAATATTACTTGCCAATTAGTAATTTTATAGTATAATGGAGCATGCAAAATTTATAAGGAAATGTTTGTATGAGTAATGTTGTTCATTCAACTGATGCTTCTTTTGAAGCTGATGCAGTTAAATCAGGTGTTCCTGTATTAGTTGATTTTTGGGCAGAATGGTGTGGACCATGTCGTATGCTTTCACCAATTTTAGATGAAATTGCTACTACTTACGAAGGTAAGTTAAAAGTAGTTAAAGTGAATGTTGATGAAAGCAGTGCAACAGCTGCTACATACGGTGTTAGGGGTATTCCAACACTGTTATTAATGAAGGATGGACAAGTTGTTGGGACTAAAGTTGGTAATTTACCAAAAAGCCAATTAACAGCTTTTATTGACAGTAATATTTAATTTAGGTTATAATCCCGCTAGTTGTTCAAATAATAATTTGCGGGTTCTTCTTATTCTGAACAGGTTCTGTATAATCCAATCATAGTTTCAAATATATTATTCCGTTAATAGGAACTCTATAATAATTAACCATTATTTTCAGGGCAACCTGATTATCAAAATTTTTAAATAGAAAAGATTTTATGCATTTATCCGAGATAAAAGATTTACATGTGACAAAGCTTCTTGAAATGGCTGCTAGTTTAAACATAGAAGGAGCCAGCAGGCTTCGTAAGCACGATATTATTTTTGCCATTTTGCGGAAGAATGCTGAAGCTGGTGAAAATATATACGGTGTTGGCGTTTTAGAAGTTTTACCCGATGGGTTTGGCTTTTTACGTTCACCAGATACCTCATATTTAGCAAGCCATGACGATATTTATGTTAGCCCAAGCCAAATTCGCCGATTCAGTTTACAAACTGGTGATACGGTTGAGGGTGAGATACGTATGCCCAAAGAGAGTGAAAAGTATTTTGCGCTTACTCGTGTAGATAAGATAAACCATGATGAGCCAGAATCTGGCAAACATAAAATTTTATTTGAAAATTTAACCCCTCTATTTCCAACCAGACAACTTGTTTTAGAACATGTTGTTGAAGGCGAAGAAGCCTTAACTGGTCGTGTTATAGATCTAATAGCTCCAGTTGGTATGGGTCAGCGTGCTTTACTCGTAGCACCGCCCAAAACTGGTAAAACGGTTATGTTACAACAAATTGCTCACTCAATCGCGGTTAATCATCCAGAAGCTGAATTAATTGTACTTCTGATAGATGAACGCCCTGAAGAAGTAACTGAAATGCAACGTTCTGTAAGAGGTGAAGTGGTTGCTTCAACCTTTGATGAACCAGCAACACGTCACGTACAAGTTGCCGAAATGGTTATTGAAAAAGCCAAACGTTTAGTTGAGCACAAAAAAGATGTAATTATTTTGCTTGATTCGATAACTCGTCTTGCACGTGCTTATAACACTGTAGCTCCGGCATCAGGTAAAGTATTAACGGGTGGTGTTGATGCTAATGCATTACATCGTCCGAAGCGTGTATTTGGTGCAGCACGGAATATTGAAGAAGGCGGATCTTTGACAATTATTGCTACAGCATTGGTTGATACTGGTTCGAGAATGGATGATGTAATCTATGAAGAATTCAAGGGTACGGGTAATATGGAGTTACATCTGGACCGTGATATTTCGCAAAGACGTATTTATCCGGCAATTGATATTCTACGCTCTGGCACCAGACGTGAAGAGTTATTATTATCCAAAGAACAATTACAAAAAATCTGGATTTTACGTAAAATCATGGCAACTATGCAAAGCGTTGAGGCAATTGAGTTTCTGACTGATAAACTAAAAGAGACTAAAAACAATGCTGCATTTTTTGATGCAATGCGCCGTTAAACATAAAAATATGTTGTCTAATTATCAGGAAGTTATCAATTTTTGGTTTAATGAGATTAATCCAAAACAATGGTGGGAAAAGAACCCACAGTTTGATGATTTAATCTGTCAAAGGTTTGGAAATTTACATAAAGCCGCGGTTAATGGTGAGTTATGGGCCTGGCGGAGTGATCCGCTTGGTGCATTAGCTGAAATTATTCTAATTGATCAATTCTCTCGTAATATTTACCGTGATACTCCACTGGCTTTTGCATATGATTCTATGGCACTGGTGTTAGCCCAAACTGCTCATGAAAATAAGTTAGATTTGGAACTGGTGCCATCAATGCGAGCATTTCTTTATCTGCCATTTATGCATAGTGAGTCGGCTCTAATTCATAAGGAAGCCGTCAAATTATTCCAGCAAGCTGGAATGGAAGACAATCTTAATTTTGAACTAAAGCATAAAGTAATCATTGATCGCTTCGGACGTTATCCACATCGTAATTCAATTCTAAACCGTGAGTTAACTGCGGAGGAAATTGCATTTCTGCAAACAGAAAACTCCAGCTTCTAATAATAAAAGATGAAAATGGAAAGTTAATAAACATTCCTATGGAAGGTTGTGATATTGCAGAGCAAGATGCGACTACTTATATGTTTAATGGCAATTACCCAGCTGGAAGTTGGTTTTGCAAAGTGCCTGGTATTCGAATGGAACGAAAAAGGAACAAAACAGGTGGACTTTCAGAGCATAGTTTGCCTTATTTGAATATTATAACGAAAGGAAGAGTCAGTTATGCCGCTACAAAATCTGAAGCGGAAGCGCAGCTTTTAAAAAATTTTGAGGAAACTAACCCTGATTATACAAAGGATGAAACTGTTATGGGAGAGTCTTATTTTCAAGACGTTCAATGCATTCAGTTGCAGTAGACAATGAATGGCGATACTATAAATTTACTAACCTGGAATGTCCAGATACTCGCTAAGCATCTGATTTGCGATACTATAGCTGGTACTTGGACGTCCTGGGTGGTTTTGTCTATTATAAAACCCGGCTTGTTCAATTTCTATCGGATCAATTACTATCTCACCAGACTTATAATCTGCGGTAAAACCGACCATAATTGAATTACCGGGGAATGGCCATGGCTGTGATCCCCAGTAACGGATATTTTCTATTTCAATGCCAACTTCTTCTTTAACTTCACGCCTTACCGCATTTTCTAAAGTTTCGCCAATTTCAACAAACCCAGCAATTAAACCCCAGACATTTGGTGCAAAATGTACTCCACGAGCCATCAATATCTCATCACCTTTATGGATTCGTACAATAATAGATGGGGCAATATGCGGATATACTTCATGCTTACATTTGGGGCAGATTAGAAATTTATTTTTTTCTTGTCGCTCTGTTTTACTGCCACAGCTACCGCAAAATTTATGCGTGTCATAATATGTATTTAACTGTTGGTAATACACGATAATTTTTAATAAATCATCATCAAAATAATTTAGTGCCTGACGTAGATTAATTAATTTCAGTGAACCAGGATACGTTTCAGGAGCAGGATCAGCTATGCGATAAACCATATACTCATCAGTTTTAGCTATAGATAGGAGCAGGTGTTCAATCGGCTTTATATGTTCCACCTGTGGTAGAACATATATTTCCTCATTGCCGTGAACTAATATTTTATGTTCTGTGATTATTATATATAACATTTTAATTCCGGAGTAATTCGTTGATAGATACCTTTGCTCTTGTTGCTTCATCCACGCGCTTAACAATAATTGCGGCATAAGTGCTATGCGTACCATCAGCACTTGGAACGTTGCCTGGAACTACAACAGAGTAGGGGGGGATTTTGCCATAAGAAATTTGCTTGGTGGTGCGGTCATAAATTTTGGTTGACTGACCAATGTAAACGCCCATACTAACAACACTACCTTGTCCAATAATTACGCCTTCAACAATTTCGCTTCTGGCACCAATAAAGCAGTTATCTTCAATAATAGTTGGATTAGATTGAAGTGGTTCTAATACGCCACCAATGCCAACTCCACCGGATAGATGTACATGATTACCTATTTGAGCACATGAACCAACGGTTGCCCAGGTATCTACCATAGTACCTTCACCAATGTAGGCGCCAACATTTACATAACTTGGCATTAATACTGTATTTTTAGCAATGTACGCGCCTTTTCTGACAACAGCAGGTGGTACTACACGAATATCTTCATGTTTGAATTTATCTGCAGTATATTCGGTAAATTTTAAATCTATTTTATCGTAAAACTTGGTCCATTCGGCATCTAAAAGTTTATTTTTTTGAGTGCGAAAAGATAGCAGAATTGCTTTTTTTATCCAGGTATTTACCACCCATTCATCGCTGATTTTTTCGGCAACTCGTATGCCACCACAATCTAGAGAGTCAATAACAGTGCGTACGGCATTAGCAACACTCAAATCTGTATGGTGTATACTATGAATTTTAGAATAAGCGTCTTCGATGATTTGTTTAATATTCTCCATTAATTTGACAATCCTTTAAAATTAAATAATCAGAGGGTTGATTTTAGCATAAGAACTTGGTTGCGCTGCAAAATAAAAACGAACACTACCTATGTTATAATCATGAAATTTTAAAATCAAGTCTGAATTTAGACATGAAAGGATTATCCAACGAATGTTTAATTTAAATGTTACTGAAAAAAATCCACTTCGCCTGGAAATTACTAAACATTACCGCGCCAATGAAAAGCAGTGTGTAGATAATTTATTAAGTATGCTAAATATTACTCCAGAAGATAACCAGCAGGTTACAAATCTGGCTAGACGCTTAATAACTTCTGTACGCAATGCCCGGGTAAAAGGCCGGGGTATTGATGCGATTATGCAGGAATTTAAACTATCCAGCGAAGAAGGCATAGCACTAATGTGTTTGGCTGAAAGCATGCTTAGAATTCCAGACAAAGAAACTCAGGATAAATTAATTCGGGATAAAATTGCCAAAGGTAATTGGAGTGATCATACCAAAACAGATAATATATTTGTAAATGCAACTAGCTGGGGACTATTAATTACAGGGAAACTAGTTGGTTCATTTGCATCAGAAAAACTCTCAGCAATATTATTAAAGGTACTAGCCAAAGGAGGCGAACCACTTATTCGTAAATCTATGACAACAGCTGTCAAATTTATGGGTAATCAATTTGTGATGGGTGAGACTATTGAGGCTGCACTTAAAGCCTCAGTGGATAAAGAGAAAAAAGGCTATCAGTTCTCATATGATATGCTGGGTGAAGCAGCGATGAATGATGCGGATGCTATGCGTTATATGCAAAGCTATATAGATGCAATTCATGCTGTTGGTAAGGCTAATGCGTTGCGTGGTGTATATAATGGTCCGGGAATTTCAGTAAAATTATCCGCAATTCATCCGCGTTATGCGAGAGCACAATATTCGCGAGTTATCCATGAATTATATCCACGTTTAAAACAATTGTACCTCCTTGCCAAAGAATACCAAATTGGTTTATTTATTGATGCTGAAGAAACCGAACGACTAGAGATATCGCTTGATTTGCTTGAATTACTAGCTAACGATAATGATTTGGCTGGCTTTGATGGAATTGGTTTTGTAATACAGGCTTATCAACGTCGGGCACCATATGTCATTGATTATGTAGTAGATTTAGCTAAGCGTTCCAAACAGAGATTACCGGTACGTTTGGTAAAAGGAGCATATTGGGATAGCGAGATTAAAAAAGCTCAAGTAGATGGTCAGGAAGATTATCCGGTATTTACGCGTAAATTTTATACTGATTTATCTTATTTAGCTTGTGCACAAAAGTTATTAGCATATCAAACTGAGATTTATCCACTATTTGCCACACATAATGCACGAAGCCTGGCTTTTATTTATCAAATGGGTAAAGGTAAGCAATATGAGTATCAATGCTTATATGGTATGGGTGAAACTCTATATGATAATGTGGTAGGTAAAGATAAACTAAATATTACTTGCCGGGTTTATGCACCAGTTGGTACACATGAAACATTACTGGCTTATTTGGTACGCCGATTACTAGAAAATGGAGCAAACTCTTCATTTGTTCATCAGATTGTAGACAAAGATGTACCGATTGATAGTTTACTCGTTAGTCCGATTGAATCATCTATAAAAGCAAATGGTGCATCCAATCCTAATTTTAATGTGCCGGCAAAGATATATGCAGATGGACGCATAAATTCTAAAGGTTTGGATTTAACTAACGATATATTTTTAAGCAATCTTCAGACAGAATTGAATACATATGCTAAAAAAACATATAAAGCATATCCTTTGGTTGTAGGTTGGGCAAAAAATGATAATCCACAAATCACGGAAGTTGTAAATCCGTCGGATAGTAGTGATATAGTAGGTCGTGTGACAAAGGCAACTCAGGATGATATAGAAAATGCAGTAAACAATGCTAAAGCAGCATTTACTGTATGGTCAAAAATCTTACCTCGCTATCGGGCTGACATTTTGCTTAAAATGGCCGATAAAATGGAAGAGCATTATCATGAGCTATTGGGTATTTTGGTGCGTGAAGCAGGGAAGACATTACAAAATGCGATTTCTGAAGTACGTGAAGCTGTAGATTTTTGCCGGTATTATGCGAAGCAAGCAGCCTCAGAGTTTTTTAATGATACACATAAGCCATTGGGAGTATTTGTGTGTATCAGCCCATGGAATTTTCCGCTGGCGATATTTATGGGGGAAATAAGTAGTGCATTGGTTGCGGGTAATACAGTTATTGCTAAGCCATCATATCAAACTAACTTAGTTGCATTTTATGCCGTTGAATTATTTTATGAAGCGGGTATGCCCAAAGATGTATTGCAGTTAATGCCAGGTAGTGGCAGTGTTATTGGTAATGCATTAACTAAGCATAAAGATGTAGCTGGGGTTATTTTTACTGGTTCTACTGAAGTAGCACAAACAATTAATCAGAATTTATCAGTTAAAGCCGATAAAAATGTTTTAATTGCAGAAACTGGTGGACAAAATACGATGATTGTTGATTCAAGTAGTTTACCGGAGCAGGTAGTAACCGATGTAATTAGTTCGGGCTTTGATAGTGCAGGGCAACGTTGTTCGGCTCTTCGCGTATTATACCTACAAGCGGATATCGCGGATAAAGTTCTGTATATGTTAAAAGGTGCTATGGATGAACTGCATGTTGGTAATCCAGCTAATTTGAGTACAGATGTTGGGCCAGTAATTGACAGACCAGCACAAAAAGTATTGCTTGATCATATCGAAAAAATGAAACCTAACGCACGTATGTTTCATCAAACACCATTATCGGATGAATGTAAAAACGGTATATTTGTAGCACCAACATTAATCGAGATTGGTAGCATTAGGGAATTAGAGCGTGAAGTATTTGGTCCGGTTGTCCATGTTATTCGTTTTGCGCCAGCTGATTTAGACAAGGTAATTGAAGAAATTAATTCTTCGGGTTATGGGCTAACTCAGGGCTTACATAGCCGTATAGAATCAACGGCAAGAAACGTATTTCAAAATATTAAAGCCGGGAATATTTATATAAACCGAAATATGGTCGGTGCTGTAGTTGGTGTACAGCCATTTGGTGGTGAGGGCTTATCGGGTACTGGACCAAAAGCCGGGGGTCCGTTATACTTATATCGATTGGTAGAAACAACTCGTCATCCAAACCTAAATAGTAGTTGGCGCAATTATGAATTTAGTGCATTAAATAGTTTTAAAGCAAAACTAAAAGATTTGGGCTTTAGTTCAACTGACGAACAAGTCTTAGCAAAATATGCTGATGATGTGAAACATGAATCACCATTGACAATACAAGTAAATCTACCTGGACCTACCGGGGAGCTTAATTTTATGTTTTTTGCTAAACGTGGTCAGATACTCTGTGCCGCAGATTCTAAGCTAGATTATGCCAAACAAATTATGTGTGCTTTAGCAACAGGTAATACAGCAGTATTACCAGAAGATGAGCATAGCGGGTTTTACTCTGATGCTTTGCCAAAACATATAAGTATAGTGAATAATGCATTTCAGGATGCTGATGTAAATGCTGTACTTGTAGCTAAAAATTATATTAATTATGCCAAAATGTCAGAAGCTTTAGCCAAACGTGAGGGTTTATTGGTAGTAAATATTCATGAAGTGAAAGATGGTAAATACAATTTACACTTATTAACTACGGAGCGCACAGTCAGTAATAACATTACAGCCACAGGTGGAAATGTACAACTAATGAGTATTAGTGATACGATTTAGGCGTACGACACTAAATTCCCCTCTGGAGGGGTGGCAGGCTACGCCTGACGGGGTGGGGAAGTTATTCACACGTGCTCATGTCATTGCGAGTAACCAACCGTTGTGGTATTGCCGGAACATAAGAAATTACACACGTTCTTGCGAGCTTACTACCGTCATTGCGAGCGCAGCGTGGCAATCTTCTGCTGTTATTCCAGCTACTCTGTTATTCCCATACAGACTGGCTCTACCTACATGAATTTATACTTTTCTTCTAACAGATTGGAAATATGATATGAAAGAAAATATACTATGGCAACCAAGCAAAGAACAAATCCAAAACTCGCAAATGAATCAATTCAGGGAGCATGTAAATAAACAATTTGCTTATAATTTTGTTGACTACGCCCAATTATACCAATGGTCGATTGATAAGCCGGAGGAATTTTGGGGAGAATTTTTTAAATTCTCTGAAATTATTTGTAGCAGACCAGCCGATAAAACCGTAGAATTTACCAATCATATTAGTCAAACTACATGGTTTCCAGGCGCCAAATTAAATTTTGCCGAAAATCTATTACTTTATCGTGATGACAAGACTGCAATTATATTTGCCAATGAATTTGGCGTCAGAGATTATATCTCATATCATGACCTATATACTATGGTTGCTAAGGCTGCAGATTATCTAATTGGTATTGGAATTGAATCTGAAGATCGGGTAGCTGGATATTTACCCAATATGCCCCAGGCAATTATTTTTATGTTGGCAGCAACATCTATTGGTGCGATCTGGACTTCAACTTCTCCGGATTTTGGTAAAAACGGAGTGGTGGATAGATTCCTGCAAGTTGAGCCTAAGGTGTTAATTACTGTTGATGGTTATTTCTACAACGGTAAGACTATTAATATTACTGAAAAAGTACAAACTATTTTAGACGATATTCCATCAATTAAAAATTTAGTTATTGTTGGATATCTTAATCAGGCAGATGATTGGGTTTATAAAGGTAAATGTAAATCAGTCAATTACGAAGAGATTATGGCAAATAACAATTATAAGCCATTAACTTTTGCTCAGCTACCCTTTGATCATCCCGGCTTTATTCTCTATTCTTCTGGCACCACTGGCTTACCCAAAACTATTATTCACCGTACTGGTGGAGTTTTAATTACTCATCTGAAAGAGCATAGATTACATACTGATATAAAACGTGATGATGTTTTATTCTATTTTACAACTACTGGCTGGATGATGTGGAACTGGTTAGTCTCTGGTTTGGCAAGTGGTGCAACTGTAGTATGTTATGATGGTTCGCCATCTGCGCCAAATGATGATAGTTTATGGTCACTCGCCGAGAAAATTGGTATAAGTGTATTTGGTACCAGTGCTAAATATTTATCCAGTATTGAGCAAGATGGTATTCGTCCTAAAGAGTTATATAAATTAAAAAAATTACGTGCTATTTTATCGACTGGCTCAATTTTAGCCGATCATAGTTTTGGTTTTGTCTACAATCATATAAAGTCTGATTTATTACTGGCTTCTATTTCTGGAGGTACCGATATAGTATCTTGCTTTGTCTTGGGTAATCCAACGCTTCCGGTTTATCGGGGTGAGGCTCAATGTAGGGGATTAGGATATGCCGTAGAGGCTTATGATGAAAATGGCAAATCTGTGATTGGCAGTGAAGGGGAATTGGTGTGTGTTAAACCTGCTCCATCAATGCCTCTGGGTTTCTGGCACGATGATGATAATCAAAAATTTATGGCTGCTTACTTTTCTATTTACGATAATATTTGGTATCACGGTGATTTTATTATTATTTCAGAAAATGGTGGAGTACGATTTTTAGGGCGAAGTGATGCAACACTTAATCCACAGGGAGTGAGAATTGGCACTGGAGAGATTTATCAGGTGCTGGAGAGAATGGATGAAGTTTCAGATAGCCTGGTAGTTGGTCGGATGAAGGATGATGATGAGCAGGTTATTTTATTTGTGCATCTCAAAGATGGCATTGCATTCAATGATGGGTTTATAGCTAAAGTAAAAAATGCTATTAAAACGCAGTGTACTCCACGGCACGTTCCAGCTAAAATTATAGTGATAGATGATATTCCATATACCATAAATGGTAAGAAGGTAGAAATTGCAGTGAAGAATATTATCAATGGCAAAGCAGTTAAGAACAGTAATGTTTTGCGGAATCCGGAGAGTCTGGAGTTGTATCGTAATTTACCGGAGTTAAATGATTAAACCCGGGCGTCATTCCCGCGCAGGCGGGAATCTATGTTCTTTGCAGTTTTAACGTGGAGTACAAATATGTGGCTTAAATATCTTACCTATACAGTATTTATTATTAGTATTCTATCCCTATGGATTCCCGTCAAGACTAAAATTAAACCATGGAAACTAATCTTTGCAATTTCGCTGATATTAGCATACATAAGTCATATTGCCAATCCTATTGCAATTTTATCAATCTTAGTATTTTATACATTGGTCAGTTGGTACAGAAAATCTTCCTCTAAATGGAAGTATATTCTATGGGTGTTAGTTTTTGCACTTGGTTTAACATTGGAGTTACACCTTATCCCAGGATTTAAGAATTTACTAATTTGGGACAAAATAAAATTTACACCTGATGCAACACCATTTACTTTATACTTAAACTTCGATAAAGCTAGTGTTGGTCTGATGATTTTAGGATTAACTCTAAATTTAGCAAGTACTGGTCATCAATGGAAGGCATTACTTAAACACGTGGTATTTAAATTGCCCATTGTAATATTTATAATTTTGATTTTAACCATTGCATTTGGGTATACCAAATTTGAACCAAAATTTCCGCATGGTTTATGGATATGGGCGATTAGTAATTTATTATTTGCCTGTCTTGCAGAAGAGGGGTTCTTTCGCGGATTTTTTCAGGAATCATTAAGCCAGTTAAAATACAAGTATTCCGATTACACTGCTATACTAATTCCTGCCGTATTTTTTGGGTTAATTCACTACCCAGGTGGAATTAAATATGTAATTCTAGCCACAGTAGCTGGTGTTTTATATGGTTGGGTATACAAGGTGACAAAACGAATTGAAGCAAGCATGCTGGTTCATTTTCTGCTAAACCTAACACATATTTTATTTTTTACTTATCCTGCATTAATGTAGTTTATGTTATTGTGAAACATTGCATAATAATGGTGTGGAAATCTTGATTTATGTCATTGCGAACCAATGCGTAGCAATGGTGTGGCAATCTTGGGCTATAAGTTAAATTTCAGATTTGATATAATAAAGTATCGGAGGATCAGACATCCTGACCCGGTATAATTAAAATTCTCAATCTACAACTACGAAATATCAATATTATCAAAGCATTTCATACTTCAACTGTTCCAGAAAGCTCTAATGATTAATATCACGCTATGAT
>Ga0134126_10001291_pt1 | contig 31795 bp, 31 predicted proteins | sample KB31752_FD_96881 | JGI IMG/M metagenome (GOLD analysis project Ga0134126, IMG submission 96881) | Terrestrial soil microbial communities with excess Nitrogen fertilizer from Kellogg Biological Station, Michigan, USA - KB3-175-2 | ecosystem: Environmental > Terrestrial > Soil > Unclassified ... | reverse complement strand
TAAGGTAGATGTAGTAAATGGTGCAGATGGTGATCGTTTTGCCGGTTTTGTTTCTAATGTCTCTATAGTAAAAGAAGCTGCTTTACATTTTTCTAAAAATGCCTGGGCTTCTTGTTCTGTATTAAAACGTTTATCTAATTCGGCTTTTAAGTTTGCTTTACCTGTATTAAATAAGGCAACCACTTTAAAAGCAGAGCTTGACTTAAAGTTTTGAATTTCTCTTTCTCTATCTACAATTAAACGCACCGCAACCGATTGCACACGACCGGCAGATAAACTTGGCCGAACTTTACGCCATAATATAGGGGATAGTTCAAAGCCCACTAACCTGTCTAACACACGGCGGGCCTGTTGTGCGTTTACTAAATTAATGTCTATGCCACGTGGATTTTCAATCGCTTTTTGAATGGCCGATTTTGTAATCTCATGAAAAACAATGCGTTTGGTCTTTTTAGGGTCTAAATTTAATGTTTCAGCTAAATGCCACGAAATGGCTTCTCCCTCACGGTCCTCATCGGAAGCTAGCCAAACCATGTCAGCTCCTTTGCTTAATTTCTTTAATTCACTTATAACTCTTTCTTTGCCTTCAGATACTTCGTAGGTAGGTGCAAAATTGTTCTCAATATCAACGCCATAGCCCTTCTTCACCAAATCGCGGATATGCCCAAAACTTGAGCGAACGGTAAAATCTTTCCCTAAAAATCCTTCTATGGTTTTTGCTTTCGCCGGTGACTCAACTATAACAAGATTCTTGCTCATTCGTTACCCTATTTTTAAATAATAAGACTGCAAAAGAACGATTTTTTATGAAATAGAGAAAAAAAGTGGCTTTTTGTGTGAAATTAAACCTGTGGGGTGTTTTTGCCAAACAATTGTTTATGCCATTTAGTGTGGCATATTTTAAACCATTTGGTATACTTATTGAGGTGTGATTTTATATCTGTATCTAATTCGTTTACAGAAATATATTTCCAATCAGAAACCTCAGCAGGATTATTTTTCGGGAGCTTATCAGTTACTCCTATATATACGTAATCTAATTCGTGCTCGGTTAAATTATTATCTAAATGGGCCTTATATATAAAGGTAAAGGCAAAATTTAAATCGCAATCTAAACCCATTTCTTCTTTTAGTCGGCGATGGGCTGCTAATTCGGGTGCTTCATCTGGGCGTGGGTGGCTGCAGCAAGTGTTGGTCCATAAACCTGCCGAATGATATTTTCCGTCGGCACGTTTTTGTAACAACAATTCTTGTTTTGTATTAAAAATAAAAACAGAAATGGCACGGTGTAATTTTCCTTCACGGTGCGCCTGCATTTTTTCCATTGTGCCAAGCGCTTTATCCTGCTCATCAACCAGCACTACATATTCAAGGTTTTCTGTTTTCAATTAATTTAAACTAGGATCTTGTGCAATATCAGCAAAAACTTTATAGTTTTTACCCAGTCTGGTAACTTGGTCGGGCCAAATATCATCAGGGTGTTTGTTTAAAAATTCAGTTGTGTAAGAATCTAACAAGCCCCAAACTTTTTCATCTAATTCTTCTGCTAATTGCCCCGGGCCCCAACCCGAGTATCCAATAAAAAATCGTATTTCGCTTGGGTCAAGTTCCCCGCTTTTCAGTTTATCGGTAATTTCTAAAAAGCTGCCACTCCAGTAATAGTTGTTTTGTATATGTATGCTGTTAGATATTTCTTTGCCCGCAGTGTGTATATAAAACAATTGGTTTTGCGCAATGGGGCCACCATAATAAACCGGTATTTTTAAATTATTCATGCCCGGTAAAACATCCTTTAAATTAAGATGCATGGATTTGTTTAAAACAAAACCCAACGACCCTTGCTCATTATGCTCGGCCAATAAAATAACGGTGCGTTTAAAATCCCCGTCGTTTAAAAGCGGTCGTGCAACTAATATTTGTCCTTGTAAAATCTGCATCTATACTTGTATCTTTGCATTACAAAACTACAACATGAATAATTCGCTCAATGAATATACTAAAAATTTACGACGTGACTTTGTAAAAGAATCTTTTGATGAAAAAGATGCCAACAACAATCCGTTTAAACAATTTGAGGTTTGGTTTGATGAAGCTATAAAAAGTGATGTTAACGAGCCTAATGGGATGGTGTTATCTACTGTTACAAAAAAGGGGCGACCATCATCACGAATAGTTTTATTGCGTGGATTAGATGACCATGGTTTTAATTTTTTTACCAATTATGAAAGCCGTAAGGGAGTTGAATTAAAAGAAAACCCTTACGCTTCGCTTTTATTTTTTTGGCCTGAGTTAGAACGACAAGTTAGAATAGAAGGAAAGGTGGTAAAAGCACCTGCAAACATTTCTGATGAATATTTTTCTTTACGTCCTCGAAATTCACGCATTGGTGCTTGTGCATCGCCACAAAGTAAAGTGCTTAAAAACCGACAGGAGCTTGAAAAAATGGTTGATACTATTAATGCAAAATATAGTGAAGATGTGCCTCGCCCAAAAAGTTGGGGTGGTTATATTTTAAAAGCTACTTATTATGAATTTTGGCAGGGCAGACAAAGCCGTTTGCACGACAGAATTTGTTATAACCTAAAAAATAAAAAATGGGTTAAACAAAGGTTAGCGCCTTAATTTTAATGCCACATATTAAACTGATAACAAAAATTAATGCGCCTGTTGAGCGTTGTTTCGACTTATCGAGAAGCATTGATTTGCATAAAATTTCAACCAGCCAATCGAACGAAGAAGCGGTTGCCGGAGTAACAAGTGGGTTAATTAGTTTAAACGAAACCGTTACCTGGCGTGCTAAACATTTTGGTGTGTGGCAAAAACTAACCAGTAAAATAACTCAGTTTCAACCTAATGTTTTGTTTGTTGATGAAATGACAGAAGGTGCCTTTAAATCCATTCATCACACCCACAGGTTTGAATATAAAAACGGGGAAACAATAATGACAGATGATTTTATTTTTGAATCTCCGCTTGGTATTTTAGGTCTTTTGGCAAATGCAATTATCTTAACTTCTTATCTCAAAAAATTATTGATTAAAAGAAATGAGATAATAAAAGAGTATGCCGAAAGTGATTTATGGAAAAGGGTTTTAACTCCGTAAAACTATTTTTCTCTGTTTAGTCCTGTGTTTTTATAAAATGTACCCACTGCGAACTACCCAAGCGAGATTCTTTTTTTGTAAATACGGGTATAGCTAATACTAAGTTTACTGCAAAAGCCATCATCTTCATTATTTTAAAGATTGATTTATTTTTTATTGTATATAATCTATTTTCGAAACTACCACTTTTTTGAGACCTTTTTAATAAACGGTAAAATGCAAATTCTTTTACCCCCGCAACAAAACCGTCTTCTTCAATTTTATAATCCTCAACACGAAAACCATTTTGTTTGCCAATTATTTCAAAGCATTTTTTATTCCAACGACCAATGTGATTAGGAGGCATATCCAGTAGGGCGCCATTAAGCTCGTTAAACTCAATTCTACTTCCGTTAGGAACTGCAATAAACAAACTGCCACCACTTTTCATAAGCCAGTTTAATTTTTGAAACAGGGGCTCTAAATTATCCAAATGCTCAAGTACCTGAAACATACAAACCGCATCAAAGTTTTTCATTAGCTCGGGGCTAGATAAAGTTCTAAAATCTACTGGCATGCATTTTACTCCAAATTTCTCTATCTGTTCTCTTCCGTATACCGAAAACTCTGTGCAAAAAATATTTTCTTTCGGTACAATGTTTTCGGCTACTCTTTTTACAAAGGCACCATCGCCCGCACCAATCTCCATAAACTTAATGTTAGAGTTGGAACGCTTTTTCAATACATCATAAGTTTGTTGGAACTCCCATTTCCACGTAGGATAACTGGAGTAAATATAAGCAAGGTCATAAAATTTCGCATCACCCGCAATATATGGATGGCTAAAACAAAAAGCACAATTATCACAGCTAACAACATCACATGTGTTTTTACCCCAAAGAACTTCGATATGCGATACCAAATCTGAAAATCTTTCGGGATATTTTTCGGCTAACACAAAGTGTTGTGCTGCTTCCTTACTGGTTACAGACCATAAGTGATGTGCTTTATTGGTAGAACAAACAGGACACTTAGCTTCTTTTGGTAATAGCGAATATTTTTGCATAATTTCTCTATTGATTATTTTTTTCGCGCTTCTTTTTATAAATAAAAGCTGCAGTCATAATAACAGCAGTTAGTGCAACTAACCCTAAGCCGCCCCAAACAAGACTGCCTGTGCTTTTTGTGGTTACTAAAAAAACAATGGCAAATAATAAAATAGTTGCCACCTCATTAAACAAACGCAGTCCAAAAGATTTACCTGTATATGAATTTGTTTTCATTTGATTAAAAATAGCCTGACAGCGAAATTGATAAACAAATAAAATACCCACAAAAAAAAGTTTTAGCGTCATCCATGGTTGAGTTAAATAGTAGTCAAAATTTTGAAAATACATCCAAAAACCAAACACAGCTGTTAGTATAGCCGATGGCCAGGTAATGCCATACCACAAACGTTTTTGCATTAACTGAAACTGAGGCACCAATACATTTTTTTCAGCTTCGGTTTTTTGGTTGGCTTCGGTTTGATAAATAAATAAACGTACAATGTAAAAAAGTCCGGCAAACCAACACACCACAAAAATAATGTGCAATGCTTTTATATAATTAATATCTATAGTACCCATAATTCAACGCAAAATTACTTAAAAAGCAGCCACAATTCTATTACTTATAAAATAAGTTAATTGGGTTTATTTTGACCTGATTTTACCTTACTTTTGATTCACAAAATGAAAGCAAAAATTATTTTTATAGCCCTTGTTGGTTTTTTAATTACAAATATTTGTTCCTGCACTAAAGCGGGCACAGGTGGAAATGCAACTGTTGTATGCAAGGTTTTTAACACAGACAATAATGGTGCTGCTGTTAATGGTGCAACAGTTTATGTAAAATACGGGCAAAGCACAGCACCAAGTGCTAATAATACAGGTTATGACGACCACAAAGTAGCTGCAGCAAACAGTAATTCTGTATCATTTACAGGCCTTAAAGAAGGCACTTATTATTTTTATGCCGAAGGAAATGTAGGTACAACAACCTCACCTCAGCCTGTTTCCGGAGGAAATGCTTTTAGTCTTACTCACGCAAACCGTAACGGCACCAGTACCGCTAACATATCAGTAATGTATTAACTATTCTGATGTTATTAATGAACTAATAGGGGTGCAAACGCCATTCTCGCAAGTATAGCATTGCAATTTATCTTTAAATACTGCGGGTTTATAAATTGATTTGCCCAATAGCATTCGCAAGCACTCCTGTATTCCTTCAATAATACTTGGGTGTGGGTGTATCATATCTGCAAGCTCTCTTATTCCTTGATTCGTATGTACTAAATACGCAACTGCTTGTATAGCACTGCTGGCATGCTCTCCAACAGCACGCATGCCTAATATACGCATGCCATTGTCGTTAGTCACTAATATTTTAAAGAAGCCTTTTGTTTTGCGCATAGCAATAGCACGGGCATTTGTGCTATAATCTAACTTAACCACTTTAACGGGAATGTTTTTTTCTCTTACCTCCTGCTCACTCATACCAACAGCTCCAACCTCAGGGTTTAAAAACATGATGGTAGAAATATTTTTATAGGATATAGGTTTAATTGCCGGGCCAAACATACGCACCACCGCATGACGAGCCTCGCGCTCACCAACACTCACAAGGGCAATTCCTCCTGTAACATCACCTGCAACAAATATGTTTGGCACATTTGTTTGTGTATCGTCATGAAAAATAAAACCACGTTCGGTAAGTTTTACACCTGCGTTTTCTAAGCCAATATTATCAATATTAGGCACACGCCCTACTGCCACTAATGCTTTATCAACGGTAATTACTTCGCGCTCGCCATCTTTATATAAAAGCTCGTACTCAACTTTTCCGTTTTTAATTTCCATGCGCTCTAAAGTTGAATTATGGTGCACCACAACTCCTTTAAGCTCCATGTTTTCGGTTACTGTTTTAGAAATATCCTCATCTTCAAAGGGAAGAATGCGATTGGCTTTATCTATAATATAAACTTTTGTTTTTCCGAAATTTGAAAAGATGGTTGCAAACTCACAACCAATAACACCTGCACCCAGCACAACTAAACTCTTAGGGAAATCAAGAATGTTTTTTACTCCGTCACTAGTAACAATAATTTTTTCATCAATAGGAATGTTGGATAAATAGCGCGGGTGACTTCCGGTTGCAATTAAAATGTTTTCTGTTTTTACTAAATGTGTTGAGCCATCTTCTTTTTTTATTTCAACTGTATTTTTATCAATTATTTTAGCAAAGCCTTTTTCGTAATGAAAAAGTTTAGAACCTAAAGCCGACCCTAATAAACCTAAATGAAGTGTCATTTGCGTTTTGCGTTCAAAGGCAGCCTCTCTTACATTTTTGGTAATGTCTTCAAAAGGTATCTCGTAAGTTGGAATGACGTCGTGAATAGCAGAAACACGCATAGAATGTTCCCAAAGTGTTTTAGAGGTTAACACCCCATCATAAATGCCGGCACCTCCTAAGCGGTGTTTTTCAATAATTAAAACTTTCTTTTTAAAATCGAGTGCACGCATGGCACCTGCATATCCGGCAGGTCCTCCACCTATAACAACTAAATCAAATGTATTCATAAAGGTAAATTAGTTGCGCTAAATTACAGAATACAAATTAATTTTAATGAAGTGGCTCTGTATTTATCTCAACTGCACGATTAGGCTGCACAAACGGAATTAAACCTTGTTTTAAAAACATGATTTGCCCTTTTTGACCGGCCACAAAAAGCGAAAAGCCTGTGCCTAAAGAAAATTCTGCGCTACGACGTATGGCATACACATGACGACATAAAGGATACTCATTGGTTTGTATATTGCTTTGGTCGGGCATGTAGGCAAGTTTATTTCCGTTAGTAGAAACAGCTAATGTTTTTACAGTACTTAAAAATACTTTTGTGGTAGAGTCGTCTAAATCACTAAGCCATGCGTAATCAAGTATACCCATAGTGTTTTTGTTTTTACCGATATAATTAATTAAATCTGTTGTATTTTTTAAAGCAAAACAATTTTTACCAAATGGTTTTCCTTGCAGTAGAGTGTCTTTTAAAAACCTGGTTGTGCCTGAATTTTCATTATCAAAAACTACTCGGTACGTAGTATCTCCCCCACTAATTATTGTTTTAATTTTTTCGGTTGATATAACAGAATCTGTGCTGTTTACAGGTACTACAAAAGCCAAAGCACTTTTAGCCACACAAATTTGTGTAGGGTAAATGTTTTTTGCTTTAAATTGTTTCAATTCATTTTCTGATAAAACCCTTGATATAACAATCACCTTGCAGCTATCATTATACAAACCTTCTATGGCTTGTTTTTCGTTTACATACTGTACATTAATTTTTGAGTTGTGATAAATTTGTTCGAAGGTGTAGGCTTGGTTTTTTATATGAAGCAACATCCCTTCTTCACAAAAAACTTTTAATTCGCCAGATGTAGGTGTGTTAGGAATATCGCTTGTTTTGGTGCTTGTGTTACATGAAGCAAAAAACAAGACTGGTAAAATAAACGCAATAATTTTATTCATTTTCTTCTTGCTGCATTTTTTTGTACTGATTGTATTGCCTTACAGCCCTAAAGCCACCATATACAATAAAAATTATGCCAAACCATATTCTATTAGGTTTGGGTAATTTTTCAATCAAAAAATCGGTACATAAAAAAACAAAGCCGCACCCTATAAAGAGTGCGGCCATTATAATTCCTGTAATTAAAAATGCACGTTGCATATTATTATTGAAGTCTGAAGATAATAGGTACGTTAAAGTACACCCTTACCGGACGACCATTTTGTTTACCTATATTCCATTTTGGCATACTTTTAATAACACGTACTGCTTCTTTGTCGCAACCAGGTCCACCGGCTACGCCTTTTAAAACTTCTACGTTACTAATAGAGCCATCCATTTCAACAACAAACTTCACAAAGCATTTACCTGATATATTTGCTTCTTTTTCTATTTCAGGATAGTGTACATTTTTCTGGATGAATTTCATCATCTCAGCTGCTCCACCCGGAAACTCAGGCATTTGTTCTACTACCGTAAAAATCTCAGGTGCTTTTTCTTCAACCGGTCCAGTACCAGCATCGCTTGGCACAGACACGTCTTCTCCAGTACCCTCTTGCGTAGTTGTACCCACGTTAGTTTCAGCCACTTTTTCTTGTGGCGGTGGTGGATCATCTTCTTTCGCATCATCCTTAATAACCGGTGGCACAAACTTAATAGTTTCTACAACTGGTGGCGGTGGCGGTGGTGGCGGTGGTGGCGGTTCTTTTGGATCTACTGGTGGTGTAAGGTCTATTTGAGTTACATCCAGTTTCACATTGTTTAAAGCATCATCATTACTTTTTCTATCTAAAAGTAACTTTACACCAAATACTGCAAAAGAAAAAACCAACATACCGCCTACAATATAGGTAACACGTTTATTGTAATCTCTTCTTATTTGATAAGCACCATAGGCATGATTTCTTTCCACAAAAACTACATCGTTTCTGTCATCAGAACTTACGTTATTCCATTTTTCAAGAGAAAGAAGTAAGGAAACACCTGATATTATTAAAATTACTACAATTATTATCCCCATAATTATTTAATTTTTTCGGTTAATAATGCATACTCGGGCGCCGACATATCAATAATTACATACTTACCCACCATACAAACATTAAGCTCATCAACCACATCAATTACGTCTTTATAAGTTGCCTTATCATCTGTTTTAATTAATGCGGTAAGTGCGCGTTTATCTCCTTTAGCCTCTATAGCCAAACGTTTAAAAGTGCTGTCTGCCATTTGCTTGTTTTTTACCTTAGCCTCAAGTTTAGCAATCTCATCATGCGCATAGCTGTTCATTTCTAACAAAACTTTATGCAATCCTTCTGATGAAAATGTTGTTTCGGTAAGTTGTGTAGCAGGTTTGCCTTCTTTATTATCCGCGGCATTAAACTGCCCTTTGTAATAAAAAATTTTGTGGTCTTTGGTTAAAATAATATTTAAACCATTCTTTACCTCCGGTTGTTCTTTTGGATTATCTGGAGGTGCCGGAAAGCTTATTTCCATTGATTTAGGCTTGCTAAACGTTGATGTTAAAACGAAAAACGTTAATAGCAGAAACCCCAAATCTACCATGGGCGTCATATCTATTTTGGTGGATTGTTTTTTAGCGCGTTTTTTACCGCCTTTTTTGTGGCCACCGCCATCGTCTGCAATTTCAGCCATTTTTTAATTTTATTTTTTACCTGCTTCAGCGGGTTTAGTTCCTCCGCCTTCTAACGAGGTAATTAAGTTAAAACGATAAATTTTCATATCTGTAAAAGTTTTTAAAACCTCTTTTACAGAAATATACTTTGATTTTGCATCTGCTTTTATAGCGTAACGTACTTTTTCACCAACAAAGTCTTTACCCGCATCTTTCGCTTTATCGCGCTCACGGATATAGATACCGTTGGTTTCCTGTGCCGCAAATCTAACCCAGTCGCTAAGCTGTGGGTTTCTAAGCGAATCATTTGGAACACCTTTTTGTGGTTGAAATTTTAAACGTTCAGCTTCGGTAGCATCAATATATCTGGGTAAATCTTTAATGTCTACACCAAAACTCGACATACCACCAAATTTTTTAACCTGTGCTTCGTTAAACTTTACTTTATACTTGTCGCTCATTTTTAATAGCGTTGCCACTTTAGCCTCAGCATTACTCACCCCAAAAAATGGGCGACCATTGTCGTCGATACTAACTAAAATAGTGTTATCGGGCAATGTTTTATCTGAGTGCGAAGCAGGTGGATCTACCACCACAGGCTCTGCCATACGAAAAGACGCGGTAAGCATAAAGAACGTAACCAACAGAAACGCCAAATCTACCATGGGCGTCATGTCTAACGATGGTGCACCTCCTTTTGATACTTTAACTTTTGACATGCTTAAATTCTTTTAATTATGATGCACTAATTTCTTTAATTCCATAAAAAAACAGGAAATTATTTTCCTGAAGATTGGAACTCTTGGATAATAGAGAAACCTGCTTCGTCCATAGCATAAGTTAATTGATCTACACGGTTAGAGAACACGTTATAGAAAATAATAGCTAATGCCGAAGATAATATACCTACTAATGTATTTACAAGTGCTTCAGAGATACCTGTTGATAATGCTGATGTATCAGGTGTACCTGCTGCTGCTAATGCACCGAACGCACGAATCATCCCTACAACCGTACCGATTAGACCAGTTAGTGTACCGATAGATGCGCAAGTTGAAATAACTACCATGTTTTTAGAAAGCATTGGTAGTTCTAATGAAGTAGCTTCTTCGATAGCTTTTTGGATAGCAGAAACTTTTGCTTCTTTATCCATGTTGTTATCGTTTTGTACAAATTTATATTTTTCTAAACCTTCGTGAACCACGTTAGCTAAAGAACCTTGTTGTTTGTTACACTCTGCAATAGCACCATCTAAATCATGGCTAGCAATTAACGATTTAATTTTAGATACAAATTTATCAGTAGCACCTTTACCACTTGCTTTTTGAATAGTAATGAAACGCTCAATAGCAAAAGTAAGTACCGTTAAAAACACACCTAATAATATAGGCACAATAAAACCACCTTTGTACATAATGCCTAAAAAATTACCTGGTTTTGGATGCCCTTCTGCGTCAAAGTTATTGGCGTTACCAAGAATGGTCATGTAAATAAATGCACCTATACCCATACAAATAGCAATAGCTAGTGCTGAAACGATGAACGGAAAGCCGCCTGATGTTTTTTTGTTGCTCATATTATTTGATTTTTATTTGTTTTTACTTTTTGATTTTGGTTGCCAAACTTACTAAAATACTTTTAATTTAAAAATACAGTCCCCTTGTTTAGGATTGTTTAACCTAAAATTAACCGGTTTATTATTCACAATTAAAGATAATTAGTGGTTTTTGGTAAAGATACCCGCTAATAAAGCCCTTAGGCAGGCAGTTTTTTAAGTGGTGGTAGTTTCTTTTTAAACGGTAGAGTTTTTTAAATAAACGGCAGGTTTTATTTCTGCAAAGGAGTTAAATTAAAGGCTTTGGCTTGTTGTACCATATAATCAAAGGCTTCCTGGTAATCGTTTTTTATGATACCATCTAATATAGCTTCGCGAATAGCATTTTTAATGATACCGACTTCGCGCCCTGCAGGAATGTTAAATGTTTGCATAATAAGTTCACCTGTAATAGGCGGTTGCCAATTGCGTATGCGGTCTTTTTCTTCGAGCTCTTTTAATTTTGAACGAACCAGCTCAAAATTTTGCAAATAGCGTTGCTTTTTTGCAAAGCTTTTGGTTGTTATATCGGCATCGCAAAGCATCATTAAATCATCTATATCATCCCCTGCTTCAAACAATAATCGCCTGATGGCCGAATCTGTAATTTCTGATTTAGCTAATACAATAGGGCGTAAATGAAGTAGCACGAGTTTCTGCACATATTTCATTTTTTCGTTTAAAGGCAATTTTAATTCAGCAAAAATTTTAGGCACCATGCGTGCACCTCTATCTTCGTGCCCGTGAAATGTCCAACCCTTTTTTTCTTCAAAACGCTTGGTAGCAGGCTTGGCAATATCGTGTAAAATGGCGCTCCACCTAAGCCACAGGTTATCCGTGTTTTTGCAAATGTTATCTAAAACTTCAAGCGTGTGGTAAAAATTATCTTTATGCGATTTGCCTTTTATGGTGTCAACCCCATATAAATTAGCCATTAAAGGGAAGATTAAATGCAGCAACTCGCTATCAAACAAAAGCTTAAATCCAACTGATGGCACGGGTGAAAGAATAATTTTATTCAACTCATCTGTAATGCGTTCTTTAGAAACAATTTTTATTCGCTCTTTGTTTTTCTTTATCGCTTCAAATGAATTTTTTTCAATAACAAATTCTAATTGCGAAGCAAAACGAATAGCACGCATCATACGTAAAGGGTCATCACTATATGTAATATCAGGGTCTAATGGAGTGCGAATTAATTTGTTTTCTAAATCTTTAACGCCACTAAAAGGGTCTAACAATTGTCCAAAATTGCTGGCGTTTAAACCTATGGCAAGGGCGTTCATGGTAAAATCGCGGCGGTCCTGGTCGTCTTTTAAAGTTCCGTCTTCTACAATTGGTTTACGCGATTCTTTTCTATATGATTCTTTCCTTGCACCTACAAATTCTATCTCAATATCATTATGTTTTATTTGCGCTGTACCAAAGTTTTTAAAAACCGACAAATGTGCTTCATCTCCCAGTTTGTTCTTTACCGCTTCGGCCAAATCAATGCCTCTGCCAATGGCAACCACATCAATATCTTTATTGGTTCTGTTTAAAAAAATATCGCGCACAAATCCACCAATAACATAGGCCTCTACACCCAAATCGTCGGCGCATTGGGCTATCAGCTTAAAAAGAGATGTATCTACGTGTTTTTTAAACATCGTGCAAAGGTAAGTTTTAATAGATAATGGCACATAGTTATTAGAACAGTTTCGGTTTGAATGCTTAATTTTGAATGCTTAATTTTGAATTCTTAATTTACAAGTATGATATTAGGTGTTATTCCTGCACGATATGCTTCAAGCCGCTTTCCGGGCAAACCATTGGTAGATATATTGGGCAAAAGCATGATACAGCGTGTGTATGAGCAAGCAAAAAAATCGAGCAAGTTAACTGATGTGGTAGTTGCTACGGATGATGAAAGAATTTCTACACACGTAAAAGCTTTTGGTGGACAAGTTGTAATGACTGAACCCAACCATCCAAGCGGTACCGACCGTTGTTTTGAAGCACTTAAAAAATCGGGTAAAGAATATACTTACGTTATAAATATACAAGGTGATGAACCTTTTATTGACCCATCACAAATTGATTTGCTGGCAGGTGTTTGCGATGGTAAAACTGAATTGGCTACTTTAATGATTCCGGTTGACTCACACGAAGTGCTGTTTGACACAGGTGAGGTAAAAATTACCATGAACAACAAATACGAGGCGCTTTATTTTAGCCGAGAAGTTATACCACATATAAAAGGCGTTGACAAAAAAGATTGGCACAAACATTTTCCTTATTATCGACACGTGGGCATGTATGCCTATCGTGCTGATGTGTTGAAACAAATAACTATGCTTGCTCCATCATCTTTAGAAAAAGCAGAATCATTAGAACAATTGCGTTGGTTAGAAAACAGTTTTAAAATAAAGTTAGCCATTACTGATTTTGATAGTCATTGCATAGATACACCTGAAGACATTGAAAAAGTGCTCAGATTAATGAAGTTAGCGTAGCCAAATTATCTTTTCGTAAATTCGCATCATGTCAATTAAAGTAGAAAATATAACCAAACTGTACGGCGCACAAAAAGCCTTAGATGATGTTTCGTTTGAAATTAAAAGCGGAGAGATTGTCGGCTTCCTGGGTCCTAACGGTGCCGGTAAAAGTACGCTCATGAAAATTCTTACCTGCTACATTCCGCAAACATCAGGCAAGGCAGAGGTGTGTGGTTTTGATGTAAAAGAACAATCATTAGAAGTACGGAAGCAAGTTGGTTATTTGCCTGAGCACAATCCACTTTATTTAGATATGTATGTAAAAGAATATTTAGAATTTATAGGCGGACTGCATCATATAGAAAACAAAGGCAAGCGTGTAAAAGAAATGGTGGAGATGGTTGGCTTGCAAGTTGAACAAAATAAAAAAATTGGAGCGCTTTCAAAAGGTTACCGTCAACGTGTAGGTTTGGCACAGGCACTTATTCATAATCCAAAAGTGTTGATTTTAGATGAGCCTACATCAGGTTTAGACCCAAATCAGTTAGAAGAAATAAGAAACCTGATTAAGCAAACCGGAAAAGAAAAAACCGTAATGCTTAGCACACATATTATGCAGGAGGTAGAAGCTGTTTGTGATAGGGTTATTATTATTAATAAAGGAAAAATTGTTGCCAACGATGGCACACAACATTTACAAGAAAGCTCTCAGCAAAAATCAATACTACGTGTTGAGTTTGATAAAGAGACTAGCAAAAACTCAATTAAAAATATTGAAGGTGTTATTGAGGTAAAATTATTAGTAGGCAACACATGGCTAATAATTACCGATGCTGACAAAGACATTCGCAAAGCTGTTTTTGATTACGCCGTAGCAAATAAACTAAGTGTACTTGCTATGCAAAAAGAAGAGCAAAAATTAGAAGACATCTTTAAACAGCTCACTAAATAAAAAGTGAAAATTCTTGTTATACGATTTTCCTCTATTGGCGATATTGTGCTTACAACACCCGTTGTACGCTGCCTAAAAAAACAAATCCCTAATGCCGAAATTCATTTTTTAACCAAGACAAGTTTTGTTTCGTTGGTAGAAAACAACCTCTACATTTCTAAAATCTACTCGATTAAAGATAAAGTTGCTAAGATTAGAAAAGAGTTAGAAAAAGAAAATTACGATTTTATAATTGACCTGCACCACAACCTGCGTAGTGCAAGAGCCAAACGCATGTTGCGTGCTAAAACATTTAGTTTTAATAAACTGAATATAGAAAAATGGTTACTGGTTAATCTTAAAATAAATAAGCTACCCAACATACACATTGTAGACAGGTATTTTGAAACAGTAAAAACACTTAATGTTATAAACGACAATGTAGGTTTAGATTTTTTTATTCCTGAAAAAGATTTAGTTGATATTGCTGCTGCGTTTAAACTGAATGTAAATAGCTATCACGCTTTGGTAGTTGGCGGCTCTTACTACACCAAACAAATTCCTATAAATAAATTACAAGAAATTTGCAGGCTCAGTGGTAAACCCATTATTGTATTGGGAGGAAAAGAAGATGCTGCAACAGGTTTACAATTAGAAAAAGAATTTACGGGCAAAGTTTTTTCAGCTTGCGGAAAATTCAATATAAATCAATCGGCATCCATAGTGCAACAAGCCGATAAAGTTATTACAAGTGATACTGGTTTAATGCACATTGCCTCAGCATTTAAAAAAGATGTTTTTTCATTATGGGGAAACACCATTCCTGAGTTTGGCATGTATCCTTATTTGCCGGGCAAAAACAGTAAAATTTTAGAAGTTAAAAATCTTTCGTGCAGACCATGCTCTAAATTGGGTTACAGTAAATGTCCAAAAGGACATTTTAAATGCATGAATGAAATTAATGTTAAAGAAATTTTTTAGACTAGTTTTTCTCTTTTCGTTTTACCAAAAAATAAAAATCATTTTCTAAGGGCAGATAGCCGTACTCGTAACAAAAATAATATACCACACCTTTTTGTGTTTTGTAGGTGTTAGTTATGTAATTAAAATCAAAGCCTTTTTCAAGCATTTTACTTTTATGCACCTTCGCTTTGTCTTCGGGTGCCAGCTCTTCTATAACACGACGATTGCGACGTAAAATATTATTTACGTTGCGCACATAATTGGTGCTATCGGCATTTAATTTGTTGTTGTAATTATTGCGGCATAAATCAGAGCAAAACTTTTTATCAGTTCTTCCGCTAAGTGCTTCGCCACAATCAAGGCATTTACGTTTTTCGGTCATCGCAAATCAAATGTAGTACTTTTTTTATCCGACTACAATCGGCTACAAGTAAATCGGGTTTTAAAATTACCCTGAACGGGGTATTTCCTTATTTAGAACAATTCTAAATATTTGCAACCTCATTAGAAATTGAGTTTATGAAATGTATCTGTACTTGTTCGCTATTTTTATATTGTGCTTCATTTAATGCACAAACTGATTCTTTACACGGTGTTAAAACTTTAAAGGGGGTAGAAGTTTCCGGCATTCGCAGTATAGCAGGCATGGGCCACATGACCGAGGTACATGATGGAATTATTTATTCAGGCAAAAAAAATGAGGTGCTTATATTAGACAGCATAGATGCAAACACGGCACAAAACAATCCACGACAAGTTTTAGGAAGAATTCCAGGCAGTAATTACTCTGAAACAGAAGGCGGTGGATTTCCATCAAACGGAATTGGTTTTAGGGGTTTAAAACCAACACAGTCTATAGAAACAAACACACGTCAAAACGGATATAACATTACAGCTGATTTATATGGTTACCCCGAGTCATATTATTTACCTCCTCTAGAAGCAGTTGAACGCATTGAAGTAACTCGCGGCGCATCATCGCTACAGTTTGGTCCGCAGTTTGGTGGCGTAATAAACTACATTATGAAAAACGGTAACCCAAACAAACCTTTTGAGGTTACAACCCAGCAAACAGCGGGCAGTTATGGTTTATTTAATTCATTTACCTCTATTGGTGGCACCTATAAAAAATGGAATTATTTTACTTACGCACAATACAAAGGACTCAGCGGGTGGAGGCCAAACTCGCAAGTAAAACAAATTACAGGTTTTGCTAAAGTGGAGTATAACGCAAGTGAAAAATTTAAAGTAGGGCTTGAATATTCCATATTACGCAACACCATACAAATGGCAGGCGGTTTAGATGATGCTGAGTTCAATCAAAACGCACAACAGTCGGTAAGGGCAAGAAATTGGTTAAGCTCTCCTTGGAATATAATAGCACTTACTTCGCAATATAAAATAAGCGACAACACAACCCTTACTTTAAAATCTGCTGTAAATATTAGTGAACGTAATTTGGTTTGGCGTAATGAAGATGGTGGAATCCAAACACCTGACAGTATTAGTACTTTAACAAACAAATATGTTCCTCGAGAAGTAGAACATGAAGGTTTTAAAAGTTCTACCAGCGAGTTACGTTTATTAAGCAATTATATGATTGCAGGCGTAAGCCAAACTTTTGCCGGCGGTATTCGTTACTTTAGAGGATATATGAAACGTCAGGAAGGTGGCCCTGGTTCTGTAGGAACTGATTTTGATATGAATTTATATGGAGGCAATTATGAAAACGATATGGATTTTACCACCACCAACATTGCTGTTTTTGTGGAGAATACATTTAGAGTAAACAAAAAAATCTCCATTACTCCTGGTTTTAGATATGAGTATCTTAACTCAACCGCAAAGGGATATATTACTGATGATGGTACATCTTCTATTGTAAATATAAATCGTTCAAAAAACTGGAATATTCCTTTAGCCGGATGTGGCTTGCAATTTAAAACCACGCCAACTACAAATATTTATGCTAATTGGTCGCAGGCTTATCGCCCAACAGATTACTCTAATCAAACACCTATTGGGGTTTCTTCTAAAATAGATCCTAATTTAAAAGATGCTAATGGGTATAATGCTGATATAGGTTGGAGAGGAACCATAAAGAATTTTTTAAATTTTGATATAGGTGCTTTTTATCTTGCCTATAATAATAGGATAGGAATTGAATTACTTACAGATGCCAATGGCAATCCTTACACCTATCGCACCAATGTTGCAAATTCGGTACACCAGGGTTTTGAAACTTATGTAGAAGTTAATCTGGTTAAAATGTTTACCGACAATTCTAAAATTGGAACAGTTAGTTTTTTTAATTCATTTGCTTATATCAACGCTAAATATGTAAACGGACAGTTTGCTGGTAATTGGGTAGAGTTTGCACCTAACACCATCAATCGTTTTGGTATAACCTACGCTATCAACCATTTTTCTACAACCTTTTTAATTAGCAACACTTCCAAATCTTTTGCCGATGCCAACAACACTGTTTATAGTGCGGATGCTACAGTTGGTGTAATTCCGACTTATCAGGTTATGGATTGGAGTGCATCTGTAAAAATCAAAAATTATAATATAAAGCTTGGCATAAATAACCTTGCTGATAAAAGATACTTTACCCTTCGTACTGATGAGTATCCGGGCCCGGGCATTATACCGTCTATTGCTCGTAGTTTTTATATTGGTTTTGGCGCTAAGTTTTAATTAGCCGGTTTATTCTTTTTACTAACGAAAGAATATAAAACAAAAAGTAAAAGTGTGTAGCCCCACACCTCGCCCCTTGCGGGCACTATATCGCTTAATATATAACAGTGCAGAAAAAAAGAAACAGCTATAATGGCCAGCAAAGCACAGGCTACAATAATGTCTTTCTTATTAAATTTAAGTTTAGAAAAGTCTGTGTCTATAAAAAACAGAAAAGTTAGCAAAGCAAACAAACGCAAAACAATAAATTTATACTGCATTGCAGGTAAAGCAAATGTATGTACCGTATTTTTTATTGACTGAGGTAAAGTAAAATTGGGTAGGCCATTCATTCTACTTTCATATCCGCCTGAAAAAACATTTATCGAAAGTGAGGCTACAATAACAAGAGCAACCATTATCATATTTGCTTTGCTTAATTTTAGTTGAGGATAATAAAATTGTTGCAAAAAGAATAAACCTATAATAGATAAAACACAACAAGTGGCATTAACCTCATTTAACCCGCCAATAGCGGCAGCAAGCAAAAAAACCAGTACGGTTTTAAAAATTGATTTATTTTCTTGTAACAATAACGAAAATAATAAAACACACAGTATAACACTTAATAAATGATTGTTAGCGGAGCTAACCCATGCCCATATTTCTTGTCTGCCAACAAACAATAAAAAATATAAAGTAGCCGTAAAAACAAATGCAAACAAAATAGACTTTAAAATAGAAACCCTTTGGTTAAGAAATGTTTTTAAATAGGTTTTATGCAACACACTTATTGATGCAACAAAAAACAGCATTATCCCGGTAACATATATGGCATAGTAGTTATAATTATTCTTTAAAAAATGAAAGCCTATGGCAGTAATTATATGACTAAACCATCGCCCATTTATGTTAGAGAAAAAAAGTTTAGCCGCATTAACAGCACCCATTTTACTAACATATTCGTCATTAAAACTATCGTCAATATTTGCTATATAATGAAAGGCATCGTAAAAAAAGAAACATAAAAAACCCGCAACCATAGCTGCGGGTAAAAAATATTTAAATAGTTTTTGTTTCATTAAAAAATTAATCGGCAAATAAAGGATATTTGCTCATCATCGTATTTATTTTTGCTTTTGTTTTAACTAATTCTTTCGGGTTGTCTTTGTTTTTTAGAACATGGTCAACCAACTGAACAACTTTTATACAATCTTTTTCTTTTAACCCACGTGACGTAATTGCAGGGGAACCTATACGGATGCCAGAAGTAACAAACGGAGATTTATCATCAAACGGAACCATGTTTTTATTAACGGTTATGTCCGCCAAACCTAAAGCATTTTCAGCATCTTTGCCGGTAAGATTTTTACTACGCAAGTCAATTAGCATACAGTGGTTATCTGTTCCACCTGAAACAATTTTATATCCTAGATCTACAAATGTTTTTGCCATGGCCTGTGCGTTTTTTACAACCTGTACACAGTAGTGCATATACTCATCTGTTAAAGCCTCGCCATAAGCAATTGCTTTTGATGCAATAACATGCTCAAGCGGACCACCTTGCGTGCCAGGAAACACAGCCGAATCTAAAATAGCGCTCATCATTTTCAATTCTCCCTTAGGTGTTTTTTCTCCCCATGGATTTGGAAAATCTTTGCCTATCATAATCATTCCGCCTCTTGGGCCACGCAATGTTTTGTGTGTTGTTGTGGTAACAATGTGACAATGAGGTAATGGGTCGTTTAACAACCCACGTGCAATTAAACCCGATGGATGAGAAATATCAGCTAATAATAAAGCACCAACTTCATCTGCAATTTTACGTAATGTTATGTAATTCCAATCGCGACTATAAGCCGATGCACCACAAATAATCATTTTTGGTTTTTCAGCTATAGCTGTTTGTCTTACTACATCATAATTTATTTGCCCGGTTTTTTCATCTACTCCATAAAAAGTAGCACGGTATAATTTTCCGCTAAAGTTTACAGGTGAACCATGTGTTAAATGCCCACCATGAGATAGGTTAAAACCTAAAATTGTATCGCCGGGTTTTAAACAACCTAACATAACAGCGGCATTGGCTTGCGCACCCGAGTGTGGTTGTACGTTTGCCCAAACCGCACCAAATAATTCTTTCGCCCTATCAATAGCAATTTGTTCGATTTCATCAACCACTTCGCAACCCCCATAATAACGCTTATGCGGCAATCCTTCAGCATATTTATTTGTAAGTACCGAACCCATTGCTTTCATAACATCGTTACTTACATAATTTTCAGATGCAATTAGTTCTATTCCGCGTGTTTGACGGTCTTGTTCTTTTTTTATTAAGGAAAAAATTTTCGAATCTTTTTTCATATGCTATTTATTGTTGATTGATATTAGTTTGTTTGTAAAGATACATTGTTGGAATTAAAATCATACATGCCACCGGAGATTCTAGTAAGCCCATAAATAAACGGCTAAATGTATATCCTTTATTTATATCTCCTAAAGCCCAGCCTGCCACAAAAAAAATTCCTGCCAGTAAAAATAACGAAAGATATAGTACACTTAACCACCTGATGATTTTTTTTTCATTAAAAACAGTTATTAAAAGTTGTTTTTGAATAAACCAATATATAAACGCGAAAAAAGGTGTTATAAACCACTTGGCAGTATAAACTGCTTTATATGATGCATTCTGTAAAAAACACAAGTACCATATCATCGGGTTGTTTTTATTGTACAATTTATTATACAATACATCATTAATATTTACAAAAAGGTTTTCTCTAAAAAAGCCTAAAGTCATTAATAATATAACGAACAAAATAATTTTAATTTTTCTGTTCATGCACTTTGTTTTCTTTTAACGATGATTTTACCCACCACATCCACAACAAAAAAATAATGCCATAAACCAAAAGGGTAAACGTATATGTGTGGTTAAATTCTACATACTGAGGGGCAACATAATTAATGGCGGCCAAGCAAATGATTCGTAAAACATTTGTAAAATGTATAATAACAATGCCCAGCGGAATAAACCATAATTTCCTTTTTATACTTCCGGGGAAAGCAATTACAAAAAGCGCGAAAAACATAAATAATGTCAATGCATTACACGGGCTGCCAATCCAAATAGGGTGAGCGCCATCAATGCCAATTAGCTGCACATTTTTATCTTCTAACCTTTGGTAAACGGTAAGGCCAAAAAGTTTTAATATAAAAGCTGTATTAGTAATAATTAAAGTAATCAGTTTCTCATCTATTAATGTATAGGGTTTAATAACAAACTCATACAATAAATACCAGCTTAAATAAAGTACAAAAGCAAAAACAAAAAAACGAGTTATTTTATTTTTAAAATTTATAATAGCCATTTTTAATCCTCATCTTTTTGACCCGTTAATTGTTTGATTTTTTTAACAAACTGGTCTTTTTTAGTTGGGCTACAAGTGTTAAACTGATAAGATGGGCCCTTATCTACTTTTTGTTTTTTCTCTTTTACATCTTTTACCTCTGTATTAAAAGCTTGGTTACTTGATACCACACTCATTACTCCTTTAAAATAATTAAAATAATACCAGTTACTACCATCTAACTCAAAGTACATATCAAGCATATCGCCTGCTTTTTGTTTTTTAATTTGAATAAATCCGTTTACCTCCCTATAAATCTCATTCTTAAATAAGTTGGCAACACCAATGGTTCCGTTAGATATAAACGATTTTGTTTTCTTGTTATATGTCATTTGTACATTTCCTAAGAAAATAGATTTTTCGAACTCATCCGGAAATTTTTTATAGTTGCCATATAGATTTAACTCTGACAGAGCCTTATCTCCACGTTCTTTCCCTAATATTTCAACAAGCCCTTTTTCAAATGTTTTTCTTCCAAAATCTACCGGAGTAAGCATAGTGCTATATGTCTCAAATTCGGCCGCCATTTTTTTCATAGCACTCTTATCAAAGAAAAACTCAACATTCATTAACAAATCAAACTGTGTGCTATCGTTAATAGTATTGTGAGTTCCGTTTCCGGCCGCAGTAAGTTTCACTTGGCCAAAATCGGCACCTATGTCAAATTTCCCTTCACCATACACCAAACAATTGGTTGTACCTAAGCTTAAATAATTTCCGGGTAAAGAATTTTCAACTAGTTTTTCTTTCGATGAAATTTGATACTCTTTTGCCTCTTTATCAAAACCTAAAAAGCCATCTGCAACTAAAACATCCTTGTCGTTTTTGCTTACACTTCGTGGAGATAAAAATGCCGAATACACCATATTTGTATCGGGCGAATAAATAATACCGCAAGCAACCGAAACGCCGTTTACATCTTTAGGGTCTTTTGGTATAGGAATTAAAATGTCCTTAGGATCTATTTCACCTTCAAATTTTAAATACGATTTTCCTAAACGACAAGAGTGCAGTATACGTGTTCCACCATCATAGTATAAAAACTGATTAGTAGCTTTTAAATATACTTTTCCAGCATAACTAAAATAGTCATTAAACTTAAAGTTATCTTTTTCAGGAATGTCTCCTTCCGAAATTGTTTGACCCGATGTGTCAGGTTGTATTTTAGCAAAATGTATGTTGTATGCCTTTTCGTTTTCATCTAAATACGTATAATCTCCTTGGGCAAGATAGTGTTTGCGACCATTTATAAATGCAGTAACATTACGTATCTTGTGGTATTTTGTTACCGAGTTGGCAATAATTACAGCATTTTTAAGTGTATCAATTACAGCATTTTTACGAATAACAACTTTACCGCTATCCGGATAAATGCTCATATCGGCCACATTAATAAAAGGTACATTTATACAATTAATAATGTATTTGCGTAAGTTATATTTTGCTGCCGGTGCGTAAAAACGAAGTGAATCTTGTTGCGGGTGAACCGAAATAAATTCAGGCGCATCAAGTTGCACATCGGTGTTTTGGTTAGCATCAATTTTCTTTTGATCATCTCCAAGCTGAATGGTTTCACTATCCATAAACCATTTAAACCTATCCATATAACTTACGTAATTGTTTTTAGGGAAACGAACTATAGAGCCTTTTCCGTTAGTAACAAACATACCGGTACGTTTTTCGAAATCAATTGTGGCGTTTACATTATCAGTTGTAAAAGTAAACCCTTCTTCATCAAACGCTTTTAAATGAAAATCTGCAGTATCTGAGAAAAACTTTTTCTCTTTAAATAATATTTTCTTAGAAATTAAATCAGCTCGTTGAAAATCGACTTTACCACGGCCATACAATTCTTTGGGCGATAAATCGTACCTCCCTCTAAATTCAGCTTGTTTATTATATGTACTAAATGGTGTTTCGGTATCAAAGGCATTCATTAAATCCTTATATGGTTCCCAGTGTATATAAATTTTATCGCCATGTGATTGCGGAAACTCATCTGGTGTTCCTTGCTCTTTTATGTCAAAGGTTTGTGCTATACCATTTAAAGAATCGGGAAAGAAAATAAAATCATTGCCTTTACTTAACGAAGAGCTAAAAGTAATGTCTCCACCACCACGTAAACCTTTGTTGCTTAGGCGAATTTCATTTTCAAATTTTCCTTTACCACCATATACTTGATATCCGCCGGGAGGGGTTTTACGAATAAAACCCAATGAGTAATCCTTTTGTAAAGAAAGTGTATCTCTAAATACCGGAAATATACCTGATGATGTAAACTCCCCTTGAAACTTTAAGGATGCATTATTAAAGTTATCTAAGCTATCAATGGTATATGGGTCTAGTTTAAAGAAAAATTTATCTCTGTTATAAACACCGCGCTGAATTGATCTTCTTTCATAAAAAGCATACGAATCTTTGAAACTTTTAAATATTGGATACTGCGGTGCGTTTATTCTACCTGAGTGATTTTTAGGATTATCAACATCTAACTCTCCCGAAATATTTTCAATAACCGTTTGCACACGTTTAAACGGGATGCTTCCATCGGGCTCGGGCTCTAAAGCGGTTACATAAATACGTAAAGAATCTACCTGTTTTAAATTTACTTTATTCAAATCGTAATCGTACGAAAATTCTTTTCCATGAAATTCGAATTTACCCGAAGCAACAATACCACTAAAGTTAAAACTGCGACCTTTTTTAACTACAATTTCTCCGTTTTTTGGGAACACAAAAACTTTTTGCGTGTCGCTTAACAAAATTTGTTTTACCCCATGCATGCGCATATCAAAATTGTTGTTCAATAAATTGATGGATGCATTTGTTTGTCCGGGCATAACCGAATGAAAGGTTAGTACATCATAATCAATTAATTTTTTATTGGCTTTTATATAATTGAACAATTTATCTTTTAAAATAACCACATCGGTTTGTGGATTATAATCAACCAATCCAAAACTGGCTATCTTAATTAAAATTGGTCTTAAATCAACAGCCAACCATTTCATATACTTGGCTAAATCAACAGCGGTAAAGGTGGTTGGTTTGCCATTTTGCTCATAGTACTGGTTTATTTTTACAACAGGGTTTACTTCCGACACCTCACCTTTTAAAGCCTCAAATCTTTCTGCGGTAAAAAAGTTTTGCGATTCAAAATAAGCTTGCCCCTGTAAATTTGCGGCCAAAAAGCCTAAATCAATTTTAGGAGAATCTATCTTCCAAATTAATTCTTCAAAATACATATCTACTTTGTGATATGAATCATGGAAAGGTGTTTTTTGAATTCCTTGTTCGTTACGAACCAAAGACACTTTGCGTTGATCAGCCAGGTATTTAAAATCACAGGCAGGATGCGTAATAGAATCTTTCTCCAAATAAAATTTTATTTCCGAGTTGTCAGAAGTAATTTTATCGGCACTCATAATAAAATTTCGTGCAGATACTTGTAAAAAAGGTTGGTTGTTTCTTTTAATAATAACCTTCGCTGGGTTACTTACATCGCCACTACCAACAAACTGAGCGCCTCGCATGGAAAAACCGCCATCGTAAAAAACATCTTTAATTACACTTTTTATTTCTAAACGCTTCGCATAGGTATCAAAACGGGGATAGGTACGTGTACCATTTTCACTAATAATTTTATCGCTTAGTTTACCTAATTGCGGTTTATCAAAATATTGGGAATTATGAAACACAGCCGAATCGCTCGTATACGATCCTGATTTACAATCTATATTGTATTTTTTTACATCGGCATATACATTTGCGTCAAGCCCAGTGCGTTTCCAACTAACTATACCACCCTTTCCATAAAACCGACCAGATGTTGGATAATATGTGCCGCTTGTGTTTTCAATGTTTATAGAATCGTTACGTGAGTTACTACCTGATAAAGTAACATTGGTAAAAACTAGTTTCGGTATACTATCATAATCAAATTTATATTCGCCGTTTGTATACCACTGGCAACTGTTTGTTTTATAAAACATTCCACTCTCAAAAACATTATCACTCATTTCTAAAAAATCATTAAATGGTTTGGGGTTTTTATTTTTAGTGATAATTTTATCTAATAAGGCTTGCCACTCATTAAAAATAGAGGTGGCTTGTTTTGAGTTTATAAAGTTGGCAACAGCAATTAAATAGTTTTGAAAATACGGATAGGGTTTTAATTTTTTATCCAGCATTTTATTACAGGTAGCGTACACATAATCTTTATAAAAGTTACTGTAGGCCGGCGTTTTCCAAAATTTACCTAGGTTTTCAATAAAAACGGCGGCATCCTCTTTGTTAGCTGAGTTATCCTGAAAATATTTATCTAGTTCTTTTATAAACTTTACAGAATCGGTAGAAAATGCAGTAATTTTTTGCGAGAAAGCGTTTAACGAAATAGCCCAAATTATAATTACTAGAAAAAAACGCTTCATCATGGTTTATTAATTTATATGGCCCTAAATTAACATCAATTTACTTTGTACTAGGTAGATAAAGGTTAATCTTTTAAAAAAGCTATAAACAAAAAACCCGACTCAAATCGAATCGGGTTTAAAACGGGCTTTAACTTTATTTAATTAAAATAAAAGGCCAATATTTATTTGGATGCCATTGGTTTTAAAGCTTTGTGAAGCATAAACAAAAGCACTTTGATTATTAGTTGTAGTAGTTAATCCTGTTGAATTATATACCGATGTGGTTTTAACTGATGATATAAACGAGTTCACATAATTTACACTCAAAAATATAGATGTAGTACCCGCTAAACGATATTCACCACCACCACCTACGTTTAAGCCAACGCGTACTGGATTAAAATCCTTATACATACTTAAGCCTTTATAAGATGCAGTTGTTGTACCTGTGCTTGCAACGTCTATTGTATTATCATCAGCTTTAGCACTTGCCAACACACCAACATTTGCACCAAAATCAACAAAATATTTAAATCCGCTTATTTCTTTGGTTTTCATTTTCAGTATCAAGGGTATTGTTACATAAGTAGTATGTATTTGGCGAGATGTTAAAAAGTGGGCTGTGGTTGTACCATTATTGTAAGCTGGGTCAGAAGGGCTTGTTCCTTTAATCTCAACCAAAGCAGGTGTTTTATCTAAATAATAACCAGTATAATAACCACTAATCCCTGCAAATCCAAATGTAGGGGGTGTATATTTTATCTTACCTCCATCAAAATCACCGCCAACACCTGTTTGAAAAGAAACTACATTGGTAATTCTAAATTCTAAATTCAAGCCAAAACCTGCACCAAATATAGCGCCGCCTTTTGAGTAGTTGTTATTAGTTGGCATATTGTACCAGGTTGGGGTAGCTCTGCCAAACACACCAAAACGTACCGATTTGCTATCGTCTTGAGCCAATAAAGCCGTCGATGTAAAACTAATTGCAATAAATGCGTAAAGTAATTTTTTCATGCTGATTATTTTTTGAATTTTGTAACGCAAAGATATAATTTTTAACAGATGAAACAAGGTGCTTTATTTAGTAGATTATTATTGATTTTTTCAGTTGTTGTTTTTGCTTCCTGTAATCACAACCGATTGAAAGATGTAGATGTGTCTAACGTGCAAATTGCTCCTGTAAAAATTCTGCGATTAGATCAAGACATTTTTTTTACCAAACCCGATTCGTTTGAGACTATTACACAAAAAATGAAAACAAAATATGGCAATTTTTATAACACTTTTATTTTTAATGTAATTAACCATGGAGAAGTACACGATTCGGTTTACAAAGCTCTTACCTATTTTGTGCAAGACAAGGATATGAAAGAAGTATTTAGCCAAACACAAAAAATATTTAACGACCAAGAAATAAATACTATTGAAAACCAACTAACCGATGGGTTTAAACATTTAAAATATCATTTACCACAAACAGCTTTGCCAAAACAATATGTAAGTTTTATTTCGGGTTTTAATTGTAACGTTTCTACAATGGATAGCACCCTTGGTATAAGTTTAGATGCCTATTTAGGTTCAGAAAATAAGTTTTACCAAATGCTACAGTTACCCAAATACAAGGTGCGTTTTATGAACACAAACTATGTGGTTAGCGATGCCATTAGGGGTTGGCTTATACATTGCTATGATAAAAACGAGCAATTAAATAATTTGCTTAACCACATGATTTTTTACGGCAAGTTATATTACGCTTTAGATGCCGCCTTACCCGATGTGGAAGACTCTATAAAAATACAGTACTCAAATACGCAGATGCTTTATTGTAAAACCTTTAAAAAGAATTTATGGGCCTATTTTACCGAAAAAAACCGTTTATACAATACTGACTTAAAAGAGTTAGCACCCTTTGTATCTGACGGGCCTTTTACATCTGAAATAAGTAAAGATTGTCCGCCACGCATTGCTGCCTATGTCGGTTGGCAGGTGGTTCGTTCTTATATGAACAAAAACCCAAAGGTAACCGTAGAGCAATTAATGAACACGGATGCACAAATAATTTTATCAAAATCAAAATATAAACCATAGCATGAAACAAACCGAAATAACCTTTAAAGTAACTTTAGACGAGAATAATCTTCCTGTAAATATAGAATGGCAAGCACCCGATGCAAACCAAGCAAACAAATGCAAAAGCATGATGATTGCCTTGTGGGATGAAAAAGAAAATAACACCCTACGCATTGATTTATGGACAAAAGATATGATGGTTGATGAGATGAAAAAGTTTTACATCCAAAATATTTTAACCCTAACCGATACTTTTCAAAAAGCTACTGCAGATGATGAAACTGCTGCTTTGGTAAAAGATTTTTTTAGCGAGGTTGGTAAAAGAATTGGTGTATTAGGATAAAAGCGATTTTATAAAAGAATTGTAACTTAAACACTAACTACTTCTCTAACATCTTCGGGCATCAGGCGTTTTAGTAAACCCTCTATGCCGGCTTTAAGTGTCATGGTGCTGCTTGGACAGCCCTGGCAAGAGCCTTTCATTTGCACACTAACCACACCCTCGTGTAAGCCCGTAAAGGCAATCATGCCTCCATCCTGCTCTACCGCCGGACGAATATAGGTTTCCAGTGCTTCAATAATTTTTGCTTCTACTTCGTTTTTTGGTGCAGCATGTTCGGTAAAAACACTTTTAGTTTCTTTAAACGAATTGTCAACCGCAACTTCCTGCGCAGGCAACGCAATTACCACCGGATTTTTTTTATTTAAATATTCACTGATAAACGTGCGTGTTTCCAATAAAATTTCATCCCAGGCTATAAAATCGTGTTTGTTAATTGTAATGTAATTGCCCGAAATAAAAACCTGTTTAACAAACGGAAATTCAAATAATTTTTGTGCCAAAGGGGCTTGTTTGGTTTCGGTAATATTATTGTATTGAGCCGTAGCACCCGCCTCTAACAACATCTTATTCGCCACAAACTTCATCGAAGACGGGTTTGGGGTTGATTCAGCATAAATCATATAAGGAATTTCGGGTGCGTCCATGGGCATAAATTTTGTTTCTTTGTATCTACAAAGATACGCCACTTTTATTTTGGATTATGCAAAAAAAGTTTGATTTTTTAGTGATTGGCTCCGGCATTGCCGGACTGAGTTTTGCCCTTAAAGTGGCGCAACACGGCAAAGTGTTAATTATTACTAAAGCCAATGAAGACGAAACCAACACCAAATACGCCCAAGGTGGCATTGCGGCTGTGTGGGATGAACACGATAATTTTGAAAAACATATAGAAGACACCTTTAATGCAGGTGCTAATTTGTGCGATGAAGAAGCCGTGCGAACCGTAGTTACACAAGCCCCTGCACGCATTAAAGAATTAATGGAATTAGGCACATCCTTCGACAAAACATCGGAAGGAAATTTCGATTTGGCTAAAGAAGGCGGTCATAGCGAGCATCGCATATTACACTATAAAGATGCTACGGGTAAAGAAATTGAGCGTGCCTTGCTTAAAAAAATTCACGAGCATAAAAATATAACCATTGTAAATCATTATTTCGCTATTGATATAATTACACAGCATCACTTGGGTGAGCTGGTAACTTCTAAAACAAAAAACATTACTTGTTATGGTGTTTATGTATTAAACATACATACACAAAAAATAGAAACTGTTTTAGCAAAAGTTACCTGCATGGCCACTGGTGGAGTAGGACAAGTATATGCAACTACCACCAACCCTTTAATTGCTACCGGAGATGGTATTGCTATGGTGTATCGTGCCAAAGGGCATGTGCAGGATATGGAGTTTGTACAATTTCATCCAACATCTTTATACAACCCGGGTGAGCAACCCAGTTTTTTAATTTCAGAGGCTGTGCGCGGTTTTGGAGCTGTTTTACGAACTGCCGACGGAAAAGAATTTATGCAGAAGTATGATAAACGTGCGTCGCTTGCACCGCGTGATATTGTAGCCCGCGCTATTGATACCGAAATGAAAATTAGTGGTAACGAGCATGTGTTTTTAGATTGCAGGCATTTAGATAGAAAAGGGTTTATAGAGCATTTCCCAAATATTTATAACAAGTGCATGAATTTGGATATAGATCCTTTTAAAGAAATGATTCCTGTTGTGCCTGCTGCCCATTATTTATGTGGAGGAATTATTGTAGATAAAAACTCACAATCAACCATACAAAATTTATATGCGGTTGGCGAGTGCGCCCGCACGGGCTTACATGGTGCAAATCGTTTGGCAAGTAATTCGTTATTAGAAGCTGTCGTGTATGCCCATAATGCTTCGCTTGATGCGGTTAAAAAGGTAGATGCTATTTCTTTTAAAGAAAATATTCCTGATTGGAACGCAGAAGGAACCGAGCATGCAGAGGAAATGATTTTAATTACGCAGAGTTTAAAAGAGGTGCAACAAATAATGAGCAATTATGTGGGCATTGTTCGTTCTGAACTACGCTTAAAACGCGCCTTTGATAGGTTGGAGATTATTTATAAAGAGAATGAAACTTTGTATGAGCAAACAATCATTTCTCCCAAACTTTGTGAACTGAGAAACCTTATCTGTATAGGTTATCTTATAATTAAGCATGCCATGCGTCGTAAAGAGAGTGTTGGCTTACATTATATGCTAAAATAAGTTTTGGTTTACTTAAACCAAGACGAGTACATCAAATAATTATTTGCTATTCTGTTTACTTCGCCCTCTAAAAGTTTTGCATCAATGTCTTTTACTTTTTTTGCTGGTACACCTGCATAAATAGTACCCGCTGGTACACGTGTGTTTTCGGTTAGTACAGAGCCTGCACCAATAATGCAATTGCTTTCTATCACACAATTATCCATAACAATAGCGCCCATGCCCACTAAAACATTATCATGTATGGTACAACCATGCACAATAGCATTGTGCCCTATAGATACATTGTTGCCTAAGTTTACTTTTGTTTTTTGATAGGTACAATGTATAACAGCGCCATCTTGTATGTTTACTTTATTGCCAATGCGTATAGAGTTTACATCGCCACGCACTACGGCATTAAACCATATACTGCAATCATTGCCCATTATAACATCACCTACAATAGTAGCATTTTCTGCCAAAAAACAATTCTCTCCAAATTTTGGCTCAATGCCATGTACTGCTTTTATTAATGCCATTATTTATTTTTTAAAATCTCTTTTAAGTTAGGGCGCAATCTGCTTTTATAAACAGCTAAAGTTTCTTTATCCGTTTTTACACGACCTTTGCGCAATTTACGTTGTTCTTCAACAGGTAAAGCAACAATGCTCATACATTCAGGCGTGCAACAACCATTATATTTTTGTTCGCATTCTTCGCACTGTATAAAAAGTAAATGGCAATCGTCGTTTTTACAATTAACATGTCTATCGCATTTTGAACCACATTGATGGCATTCTGCAATTACATCCTCTGTAATGCGCTCACCTACACGTTCATCAAACACAAAATTCTTTCCTATAAATTTGCTTTTCAGGTTTTGTTCTTTTACCTCATGCGCATATTGTATAACCCCACCTTTTAAGTGATATACATTTTTAAAGCCTTTATGTTTAAAATACGCACTGGCTTTTTCGCAACGAATTCCACCTGTGCAGTACATTAATACATTTTTATCTTCTTGCCCTTTTAAATGGTCTATCACCAAAGGCAATTCTTCTTTAAATGTATCGGCATCCGGACAAAAAGCGTTTTCAAACCTTCCTACTTCACTTTCGTAATGATTTCGCATATCAATTACAATGGTATCGGGTTTATCCATTACATCGTTAAACTCTTTTGCATTTAAATAATTGCCTGTGTTAGATGGGTCAAAAGTTGGGTCATCAATTCCATCGGCTACAATTTTATCGCGTACTTTAATAATGAGTTTGTAAAATGATTTTCCGTTATCCGCTACCGCTTCTTTAAACATTACATCAGTAAAATAAGTGCGGGCATATAATTTTTTT
>Ga0134126_10001288_pt1 | contig 31832 bp, 33 predicted proteins | sample KB31752_FD_96881 | JGI IMG/M metagenome (GOLD analysis project Ga0134126, IMG submission 96881) | Terrestrial soil microbial communities with excess Nitrogen fertilizer from Kellogg Biological Station, Michigan, USA - KB3-175-2 | ecosystem: Environmental > Terrestrial > Soil > Unclassified ... | reverse complement strand
CGTCGAGATTTCGTTGGCAAAGACGAAACTGAAAGCGCCGGTCTATGTGCTGCCCGGTCAGGCCGCTGATTGCATTACCTTGCCGCTCGGCTGGGGCCGCACGGTCGGCGGGCTCGCCGCTGGCGCCGGATTCGATGCCTATGCCGCTCGTGGAGCTGACGCTTCCTGGGTTGCCGAGATTACGTCGCTGGTCAAGACCGGAGAAACCTATCAGCTGGCGACCACCCAGGACCAGGATCGCGTCCTCGGGCGCGATCTCGTGCTCGAGGGGGACCTCGACCAGTTCAACAGCGACCCGGGAAAGATCGTTCCGCCAAAGAAAACAGAGTCGCTGTATCCGCCTTTCCAGTATCCCGATCGAGCCTGGGCGATGTCGATCGATATGGATTCCTGCATCGGCTGTCAGGCCTGCGTGGTGGCCTGCCAGGCCGAAAACAACGTGCCGATCGTTGGAAAGGACCAGGTGCTCGCAGGCCGGGCGATGCATTGGCTGCGGGTCGACCGCTACTATTCCGGCTCGGCCGATGCACCGGACACCGCGTTCGAGCCGATGCCCTGCATGCATTGCGAGCAGGCGCCATGCGAAGTGGTCTGCCCCGTCCATGCCACCGTGCACGACCACGAAGGCCTCAACCTGATGGTCTACAATCGCTGCGTCGGCACGCGGTTCTGCTCCAACAACTGCCCCTACAAGGTCCGGCGCTTCAATTTCTACGGATATGCGAACAAGAATGACCGGCCGCCGGAGTCGTGGAATCCGGAAGTAACGGTTCGCGATCGCGGCGTGATGGAGAAATGCACTTATTGCATTCAGCGCATCCGGACCACCCAGATCGACGCGGCAAAAGAGGATCGCAAGATCGGCGACGGCGAGGTGCGCACCGCCTGCCAGCAGAGCTGTCCGACACAGGCGATCGTGTTCGGCGATCGCAATGATAAGGGTAGCGCCGTTGCCAAACGCAAGGCTTCACCGATCGACTACGTGCTGCTCGATGAGCTGAACACGCGGCCGCGCACCAGCTACAGCGCCCTGATTCGCAATCCCAATCCGGCGATCAAGAACAGCGAGACGTAACGTCGAGGTATCAACCCATGGCGATGACGCTGACGAATGAATTGCCGCCAGAGGCGCCTGTCGTCGCTCCCGATGTGACCCTCACCTCGCTCAGCGAGGAGGTGAGCAATCGCGTGCTGATGGAGCGTGCCCCAAGGTGGTGGTGGGTGGGGTTCGGCATTTCGTTCGCGTTGCTCATGGTGCTGATCATTCAGTTGGCCTGGCTGTTCATCAACGGCATCGGCGTCTGGGGCGTCGAGATACCGGTCGCCTGGGGATTTGCGATCGCGGAATATGTCTGGTGGATCGCGCTCGCGAGCGGCGGGACGATCGTCTCCGCCCTGTTCTTCCTCACGAGATCGCCATGGCGCTCGGCCACCAACCGCATCGCCGAAAGCATGCTGCTGTCGGCGGCGCCCTGCGCCGGCCTGATGCCGATCATGCATCTGGGAAGGCCGGGTCTGTTCTACTGGCTGTTTCCCTATTCCAACGTGATGGGCGTCTGGCCGCAGATGCGCAGCCCCTTGTTGTGGGATTTCGTCTGCCTGCTCTGCTACATCCTGATGTCGATCATGTACTATTACGCCGGCATCCTGCCGGATCTTGCCACCGTGCGTGATCTCGCCAAGACGCGCTCCAAACAGATCTTGTACGGCATCCTGGCGCTGGGCTGGCGGGGGTCCGTCGCAGAGTGGCGCAACCAGCGCGTGGTGTATGCGATCATGTCGGCGATCATGGCGCCGATGGTCATCTCGGTGCACAGCGTGGTCGGCCTTGACTATGCGGGCGGGCTCACGCCGGGATGGCACGACACGCAATTCCCGCCCTACTTCTTCTTCGGCGCGGTGATCTCGGGCACCGCCGTCATCATCATGCTGACGATCCTCGTGCGCTGGGGTTACAGCCTGCAGAAGGTGCTGACCGAATATCACTTCAACGCCATGGCGAAGGTGATGCTCGTCGGCAGCTTGATGCTCTGCTATGCCTATGTGTGGGAGGCATTCGGTCCGCTCTACGGCAGCGACGTCGCCGACAAGACCGAATCCTATCAGCGCATGTTCGGCTTCACTGCGCCGCTGTTTTGGTCGGAGAAGATCCTGACCGTGGTCGTTCCGCAATTGCTGTGGTTCCCCCTGGTTCGCCGCAGCCAGCTTCTGCTCTTCCTGATCTCGGGCGGGATCATCGTCGGGATGTGGCAGGAGCGGTTTATGTTCACGACCGCGAGCCTCGAACACAATTACATGCCCTCCTATTGGGGCCATTTCTACCCGACGCTTTGGGATTGGGCGGCACTTGCCGGAACGATCGGCCTCTTCCTCACGATGTTTTTCCTGTTCCTGCGCTTTGCGCCCATCATCTCGCTCGCTGAAGTGCGCGAGATCATCGAGCAGGAGAAGCCGAAATGAAGGATCTCTTCGGCATCATTGCTGTATTCAGGACGCCGGACGAGGTCACAAGCGCGGCGATGCGGCTGCGCCAATCGGGCTATCGCGCCTTCGAGGCCTACACGCCTTATGCCGTCGAAGGACTGGATCGGATCGTCGATTCCGGCTCGAAAGCATTTTTGCCGCTTTTGATGTTTGCCGGCGCTGTGCTGGGCGCTGCCTTGGCCTACTGGATTCAGTATTGGGATGAAGCGGTCAACTATCCGCTCAATGTTGGCGGTCGCCCCTACAACAGCTGGCCGGCGTTCGCGGTCTCGACATTCGAGTTCATGCTGCTGGCGTCAGTGACCGCCGGCTTCGTGGGAATGCTGGCCGCCTCAGGGCTGCCGAAGCTTTATCACCCGATCTTCGAGGCACGCGCCTTTGAGCGTGCCTCCCGCGATCGATTTGTCATCTGCATCGAAGCAACCGACCCGCGTTTCAATGCGGATTCGATACATGCATTGTTCGAGCAGCTCGGCGCCGAACGCATCGAGGAGGTGCGCGCGTGAGGTGGAGCATGGCTGCCGCAGCAATCGGCCTGTGTTTCGCGCTAGCGGCTTGCGACAATATGGCCAATCAGCCGAAGCTCAATCCCTATGAAGTGCCGGCCGGCTCCAAGGTCGATTGGCCGGTCAAGCCGGTCCCGCACACGATTGCGCGCGACGAGCCCTCAAAGCCACCGGCGCCTCCTCCGGTCACCATGGCGCTGCTCGAGCGCGGCCAACAACGATTCAATATCTATTGCTCTCCGTGCCACAGCCGGGTCGGCGATGGCAACGGCATGATCGTGCAGCGCGGGTTTCCGCAACCGCCATCCTATTACAGCGACACACTGCGCAAGGCACCCAACCAGCTATTCTATGACGTGATCACCCACGGCTACGGCGCCATGTATTCCTACGCCGATCGTGTCGAGCCGAAAGATCGCTGGGCCATCGTCGCCTATATTCGTGCTCTTCAGGCGAGCGCCAGTGCATCGCTGTCGGATGTGCCGGCTGACAAGCGGAGCGCGCTGCAATGACGGCCAACCGCTTCATGTTCGGTTCCGCGCTGATCTGCATTCTTGCTGTGATCGCCTGCATCATCGCCGCCATCACAGACCGGACGGCGTTCCTGCACGCATGGCTGTGCAGCTATGTGTTCTGGCTCGGTCTTCCGCTTGCAGGCGTCACGCTTGTGCTGGTGCACGATCTCAGTGGTGGCGACTGGATGGAGACGGCTCGGCCGGTGCTCGACGCGGCGATTGTGACCATGCCGATTGCGAGCCTCGCCGGCATCGCGGCCTTCGTCGCGCTGCATTCGCTGTATGAATGGACGCGGCCGCCGCCCGGCCTTTCCAACGTCTTCTATCTCAATCCCACGGCCTTTTTCATTCGCTACGGCGTCTATGTGGTGCTCTGGAATCTACTGGCGGCCTTTGCGCTGTGGGGACCGCGTGCCGGAAAGGAACCGATACGTCCCGGATTGTCGTGGATCAGCGCGATCGGGCTCATCGTGCTTGCATTCTCCGCAAGCTTCGCCGCGATCGACTGGATTCTCTCACTTGAGCCGAAATTCTGGTCGTCGATATTTCCGTACGCCCAGGCAGCCAGTTGGTTCAATACGGGAATGGCGATGGTCTTGCTGACCGTCGCGGTGTTCGGTTGGCCCGCCGACGAGCGCGGCAAGCATATGAGCGACCTCGCCCGAATCATGCTCGCGACGACCATCTTCTGGGCCTACGTCGAATTCATGCAGTTCCTGATCATCTGGGAGGAAAATCTCAGGACGGAAATTCCCTGGTACCTCAAGCGCCTCGGCTCAGTGTGGCATCCGGCGATCTACATCTCCTATGGGCTCGGCTTTGTCGTGCCCTTCTTCGTGCTGCTGTGGGCGCCCTCCAAATATAACCGCGCCGTCGTTGCAACGGTTTGTGCGCTGATCGTGATGAGCCGCATCGCCAACACGTGGCTCCTGATCATGCCGGAATTCAAGGACGCCACTCCGTTCTGGCTTGACGTGGCAGCCGTGCTCGCGCTCGGCGGCGCGATCACATTGCTGTTTGTTTTCGCACTGCTTCGCGCGCGCCGCGTTGCGCCGGCGGACGGAAGGGCTTGGAGCGCCGAGCATGGTTGAGAGGGCGCTAAGACATATCCGCAAGCTCGGACGCGCGTCGTGGTGGAGGTTCATGTTTGGCACGCTGCTGATCGGCATCGGGCTCTACGTGTTCAATCGTTCGCAAAACCAGATGGAACGAGCCGCAATGGCGAATGCAGATGCAAAACAACCGGCGAGAGCGAAGACGGCATTCGAGCCGACCGACTGGAATGTAGCGCCGATTGCCGCGATCTATGCCGGCATCCTGGTGCTGCTGGTGGTCTCGTCTTTCGCAATCACTATTGCCTATCCCAACACGCTGCCCGACGTCAGCCGCTCACTGTTCATCAATCCTCGGGGGCCGCGTCTGCAGACAAATGATGCTGCCGATCTGCGCCGGTTCCGCGCGGAAGTGGATAAGCGGCTCAATGGCTACTACTGGATCGATAAGCAGAAGGGCGTCGTCCACATCCCGATCAGCGAGGCGATGCTGAAGCTGGCGCGAAGCGGGATCGAGGGCTTTCCGAAGGGGCAGCCATGAAACGGATGGCTTACGCATTGACCTTCATCTTCGTGCTGGTCGGCGCCGTGCTGATCGCTGCGGTCACGAGGACCGTCGCGCAAGCTCGAGCGTCTACCGTCAGCGACCTTGCCAGCCTCTCATTTCAGCCGCACCCGGGCGCGCGATTGCCGTTGAACGAGAAGCTCGTAGATGAAAACGGCCGCGCCGTCGAGCTCGGTGAATATTTCACCAAGTCGCCGGTCATTCTCGTGCTCGAATATCTGCGCTGCACGTCGCTCTGCGGCGTGACGCTGCGCAATTTGATCGGCGACACGCTGAAGCGGCTGCCGCTTCGGCCCGGTCGCGACTATCAGCTCGTTGCGATCAGCATCGATCCCCGCGACAAGCCGAACGACGCTGCGGAAGCCGCAGCAAAATATGCGACGCTGCTCGATCGCGGCGACGGCAGCGCCGGTCTGCATTTCCTGACGGGAGGGCAGGCCGCCGTGCGCCGCATCGCCGACACCATCGGATTTCCTTATCGCTATGACTCTTTGCTCGATACCTATATTCATCCCGCCGGCTTCGTGGTGGCCGCGCCCGACGGCGTGATCAGCCACTACGTGGAAGACTTCACCGCGTCCTCGTCTGATTTGATCGCCGCTTTCGCCGATGCCGAGCAGGACAAGTCGCGAGGCCCGCTCACTCGCCTGCTCGTGCTGTGTCACATCCAGGGTTCGTCGCTCGGAGGATGGACAGCCCCGGTCATGGCGGCCTTCACCATCGCCGAAATTGGCGCCGGCTTGATGGCGATCGGCATATTCGTCGCTGTCCGGCGACGGCGTTTCGGGTGACGTCATGTATCATTGGATCCCATTCTGGCCCGACACAGCCGCCGTCAATGGGGTGGTCGTCAATAACCTGTACATCGCCGAGCTGGCGCTGAGCGGCCTGATCATGGTGACGGTCGTCGCCATGATGGTAACTTTCTGCGTGCGCTATCGTGATGGCGCCTCCACTTCACGCGCCAACCTGGTCCGAGAGACCTGGCATTTCGAAATCGCCTGGACCATTGCGACACTTGGCCTGTTCCTCGTCCTCTTCGTGTGGGGCGCGCAGATCTACGTCTGGCTGTACCAGCCGCCGCCGGCGGATGAGGAGGTCTACATCGTTGGCAAGCAATGGATGTGGAAGGTGGAGCATGCCGGTGGTCAGCGAGAGATCGATGCGCTGCATGTTCCCGTCGACAAGACCATCAGGCTGGTGATGGCGTCGGAGGACGTCATCCATAGCTTCTTCGTTCCGGCCTTCCGTATCAAGCACGACGTCGTGCCCGGCACGCTCGAAACACTGTGGTTCAAGGCCAACAAGACCGGCACTTTCAGGCTCGAATGCACGCAGTATTGCGGGCTCCAGCACGCGACCATGCAGGGCGAGATCGTCGTGATGACCGGTCCCGACTACGCGCGCTGGCTTACTTCGCAGGGCGTGGAGGAATCGTTGGCGCAACAGGGCGCGGACCTGTTCCGTGCCCATGGCTGCAGCGGCTGTCACGGCGAGAACAGCACGGTTCACGCGCCCTCGCTGAGCGGGCTTTATGGCACGCAGGTGCATTTGCAGGACGGCTCGGTTCGCCTCGCCGACGAAGCCTATCTTCGGGATTGCATTCTCAATCCGCGCAGTTTCACCGTCGCCGGATATCCGCCCATCATGCCGGATTTTTCCGGACAACTCGATGAGGGCGACATGCTGAAATTGATCGCCTACATCAAATCCCTCGGGGGCGGTCAGGAGTCCCGTCGATGAGCACCACGACATTCGGGGGCGTCCCGGCGGACGAGCCGACTGCGGCGACCGAGCCCAGCTATCTCACCTCGGAAAATACGATCGCTTCCTGGCTGTTCACGCGCGATCACAAGCGCATCGCACTTCTGTTCTTCGCTTCCGTGACATTCTTCTTCTTTGTCGGCGGTGCCGCCGCGACGCTGATGCGGCTGAATCTCGCGGCGCCGGAAGGGCTGCTGCAGCCCGCGGTGTACAATCGCATGTTCACCATGCATGGCATCATCATGGTGTGGTTCTTCCTCATTCCTTCGATCCCGACGACGTTCGGCAATTTCTTCATTCCGATGATGATCGGAGCCCGCGACCTGGCCTTTCCGCGCGTCAATCTCCTGAGCTGGTACGTGTTCAATCTGTCCGGCCTCGTCGTGCTGTTTTCGCTCATCATGGGCGGCGCCGACACCGGTTGGACGTTCTACGTCCCCTTGTCGACGGTTTATGCCAATGGATATGTGCTCGCGGCAGCCCTGGCGGTTTTCATCAACGGCTTTTCGTCGATCATGACCGCTTTGAATTTCGTCGTAACAATCCACAAGATGCGCGCGCCGGGCATGACCTGGATGCGCTTGCCGCTGTTCGTGTGGGGCATCTACGCGGTCAGCGTCGTGATGCTGACCGCAACGCCGGTGCTGGCAATGGACACGTTTCTGCTCGCCGTCGAACGCTTCATCGGCATCGGATTGTTTGATGTCCGGCATGGCGCCGACGCGATCTTGTGGCAGCACATGTTCTGGTTCTACTCCCATCCTGCCGTCTACATCATGATCCTGCCCTCGATGGGGGTCGCCAGCGAAATCATCCCGGTCTACGCGCGACGGCCGATCTTCGGCTACGCCGGCATGACGATCGCGCTGATGTCGATTGCGATCCTCAGCTTTTTCGTCTGGGCGCACCACATGTTCGTAGCCGGCATTTCGATCTATTCCGGCGTCTTCTTCTCGCTGATGACGTTCTTTGTGGCGGTGCCTTCGGCGATCAAGGTGTTCAACTGGACCGTCAGTCTGCACAAGGGACGGATCAGTTTCGATGCGCCAATGCTTTATGCCCTCGGCTTTGTCCTGCTGTTTACGCTCGGCGGCGTCACCGGGCTGATGCTTGCGACGCTTGCCGTCGACGTCGATTTGCATGGAACCTATTTCGTGATCGCGCACTTCCACTACATCATGGTGGGCGCGACGGTCAGTGCGTTCTTCGGTGCACTGCATTACTGGTGGCCCAAGATGACCGGTCGCCTCTATCCAGAAATGTGGGCGCGCTCAGCGGCGATCCTCATGTATGTCGGCTTCAACCTGACCTTCTTTCCGCAGTTCGTGCTCGGCTATCTCGGCATGCCGCGGCGCTCCTACACTTATCCGCCTGAATGGCAGTCATGGAACCTATTGTCATCTGCCGGCGCCTCGATCCTGGCGATCGCTTATCTGCTTCCGTTGCTCTATCTCGGCTGGTCGATCTTCTGGGGCCGCAAGGCGGGACCAAATCCGTGGCGCGCCAGTGGTCTCGAATGGGCGACGCCTTCGCCGCCACCGAAGCACAATTTCGAGGAGACGCCCGTCGTCGCTCTCGGCCCCTATAGCTACGATCCCGAGAACGACACCTTCATCGATCAGGAGGGCGTTTTGCATGCCCGCTGATACCGAACTGATGCCGGAGATGCAGTATGCAACGCTGGCACAGCAGGGCGAGACGGCCCAGTTCGGAATGTGGGTCTTTCTGACGCAAGAGACGATCTTCTTCGGTGCGCTGATCTTTACGTATTTCCTCTATCGAACGACCTATCCGCACGAGTTTGCCGCGGCCGCCAAGGACGCCGTGTTGTGGTGCGGCACGTTGAATTTCGTCATTTTGGTCACCAGCAGCCTGACCATGGTGCTCGCCATCAATGCCGCCGCGCAGGATGTAAGGCCCAACCGAATGGTCCGCTGGCTCATCATGACAGTGGTGCTTGGCTGTCTGTTCCTCGTCGTCAAAGGCTACGAATATTATCTGGACTTTCAGGACAAGGTCGTCCCGGTCGTCGCTTTCGAAGTCAAGCCGGGAGAAGGCTCGGCAGGAGTGCTGTTCTGGGTGTTCTACTGGGTTGCAACGGGATTGCACGCGATCCACCTCACCATCGGAATCGGGCTCGTGCTCTACATGCTGCTCTGGCGAATCCGGCGCGGCGAAATCTCGCCCGCTTATTATGCGCCGCTCGAAGTCGTGGGCATCTATTGGAGCTTTGTCGATACGGTGTGGTTGTTCCTCTATCCCTGTATCTACCTGGTGGGGCGCTCATGACGATTGGACCCGAGATTGATGCCAGGCGGGCCGGCGCATTTCCGTTCGTCGTCGCCTGGATCGTGATCCTTCTGACGGCGGGGATCAGCGCGTGGACGGCGTTCCTTGGGCTGGGGGTCTGGGCTCCCGTGATACAGTTTGGCATCGCGCTGTTTCAGACCTCGCTGCTTTTCGTTCTGTTCATGCGGCTGAAGGGAGCGCCGTCGTTGAAGTGGGTATGCGCCGTCAGCGGCTTCTTCTGGCTGCTGTTCCTGTACGGGCTCAGCATGACGGATTATGCGAACCGGCAGGGCTGGCCACCGACGCAGGCTGCGGGTCGATCGCAGCTTGAATCTCATCAGGACGACCGCTGAGTGCACCCTCCTTCGTTCAGGCCGCTGCGATCGCGCGAGCCGAAGCGTCGGCGGTTGCGACGTCGGTCGGATAGCTACGTCGTGCAGGTATCGCGAGCGCGCTCGCGACGACCACGGGAGCGAGCATGATCAGGAAGGTCCAGTCGAGCCCGCGACTGCCGCCGATCAGGCCGGAGACCCACCCAAACAGGATCGGTGCGATGCCCTCGAGCAAGCCGCGTAGCGCCATGCGGCCGGCTTCGGCTCTGCCCCACAGCCGAGCGTGAACGATGTCTAGGCGAGCCGCATCCATTGGCGGGTTTGCGGCTGCAAGAAAGCAGCTGGCGAAAGTCAAGAACGCAAAGCCGAGGATCGCGTTGTGGGTCAAGATCGCGGGCGTCGTTAGCACAGCCGCGAGAAGCAGAGCGACGCCCGGCACGATGACGCGCGCGTCAAGCCATCCTCTTGCAAACAGCCAGCTTGAAATTCGCCCGCTCGCGATGACGCCGACCAGCGCGCCGCCGCCGACCACGAAGACGAGCGCGCTGGCCGTGCCGCGCGACAATCCATAATGGCTGGCGACGAAGATCATGGCGAAGGCGCGAACGCCGGCAAAGAAGAAGTAGGCAAGGGCCGAGGCGATCACGATCAGCCGGTATGTCGGAATCCGCAGCAGGTAGCGCAAGGTCTGCCAGATGGTCCATGGTGCGGGGGTTTCACGCAGGATGAGCTCGCGACGTGGGCGAACGCCGGCGCTTCGGATGCGGCCACGGATCTCGTCCGCCTCGTTCACGATGTGCGGGGACGGCGCATCTTCTGTCGCTTCCTGCGATTCGGATGTCAGCTCCTCCTGGCCGACGCGAATGTAGCCCTGGCCGCCGCGTGCGGGCTCCGGCAGGAGGCGCCAGATCAGGAGGCCTATCGCAGCGCTCAGCGCACCAAGCACATAGAAGGACCAGCGCCAGCCGAGAAGCATCGAGATTTCGCCCGACAGCGAGAAGCCGATGCCGATGCCGACAAGCTCGCCGCCAAGGACGGCGCCATATATTCGCGCCCGCTCTTCGGGTGGGAAGAAATCGCCGACCAGAGAGGCGACGGTCGGCGCCGCCGCAGCCGTGACCGCGCCAAGCAACATCCGGGTCATCAGCAGCATGGTAAACGAGCTCGCCATTCCACTCACCACGACGGCCGCCGTCCACAGCGCAATGGCGGCGAGCACCACGATCTTGCGATTGAGCCGGTCGACGAGAGTTCCGATCGGCAGCGTAAACAGCGCACCGACCAGTGACGACGCCGCGACCAGAATGCCGATGTCGGTGTTGTCGAGCCCGAATACTTGCTTGAGCTGACCCGCGACAGCCGACACTGCGGATTTCTCGGCGCTGTCCAGGCCCAGAATGGCAGCGAGCAGCAGCACGACTTCGAGCCTCGCACGGCCGCCCGCCCATTCCACCGCCCGCGCGCCGACTTGGCGACCGGTGCCCTGGACTGCGCTGCCGAGTGTCGTCATCAATCCGCCCGGACCATCCATGATCTGCCCGCCACTGCTTAACTCCGCGGGAGGTAGGGCGATCCTATTTCAACGGTTCCTCATCCGCTTTCGCCGCGTCAGCGGGCAGAGAAGCGCAGTGCGGTGCGCACGAGCGCAACGTGTGAAAGCGCCTGCGGGAAATTTCCGGCGAGCCGCTTTGCGTGGGCGTCATATTCCTCGGCGAGCAGACCGAGTTCGCTCGTCACCGCAAGGACGCGCTCGAAGACTTTCCGCGCGGCCTCGCGGCGGCCTTGCATCAGCCGGCACTCCGCCAGCCAGCAATTGCAGGCCAGAAACGCTCCCTGCTGGGTTTGATGCGGCGGGCGCCGGCGGTGGACCAGGCCCTCTACCGTCAACTCTCGCTCGATGGCATCGATGGTGCGCGAAATCCGATCATCGCGAACCGGCAGGAATCCGACCACCGGCAGCAGCAGCAGGCTCGCATCGAGCGACTCGGCTCCATAATATTCGACGAACGTGCCAAGACCCGTGTCATAGCCCTCGCTGCAGATCTCGTCGTGCATCTGTCGTCGTAGCTTGCCCATTCGGTCGAGCTTACCGCCCGGCGGCGATCCATCGCTTTCGAGATGTCGAACATAGCGGTCGATCGCAACCCACGCCGAAACCTTCGAATAGACGTAATGCCTCGGGTCGCCCCGCAATTCCCACAAGCCGTGGTCCGGCTGCCGCCACACGGCTTCGACATGCCGCGCGATTCCGTCGATCAGCCGCTCTTCCTGCGCGGAGCGCTCAATGCCCGCTTTCGCAGCGATATCGATTGAGTTCATCAGCTCGCCGAATATATCGAGCTGGCGCTGTGATGCCGCGGAATTGCCGATGCGAACCGGAGGACTCCAATGGTATCCCGGCAGCCAGTCAGCCTGCCATTCTTCGAGGCGCCGCGAGCCGTCGACGCGGTATGCAATACGCATCTTCTCGGGCTCGCCGGCGACCGCGCGCAGCAACCAGTCGCGCCACTCCTTTGCTTCGGACGCGTATCCGGTGTCGATCAGCGCCATCAGGGTGAAGGATGCATCGCGAATCCAGCAGAAGCGATAGTCCCAGTTGAAGTCGTGGCCGGATCGCTCGGGCAAGGACGTCGTCGGCGCAGCGATGATGCCGCCGGTCGGGCGGTGAATCATGGCTTTCAGCGTGATGAGGGAGCGGCGAACGGCGGCGGGCCATTCGGTTGGTTTGTCAAAGCGTTCGATCCACTCCCGCCAGTATTTCTGGGCCTCTGACAGCGCTCTGGCTGCGTCGACCGGAGGCGGCGGGACTTCAGTGCTCGCACCGTAGACCAGGACGAAAGCATGGATGTCGTGTTCACGCACGTCAAGGTCGCAGACCAGGGTAGATCCGGCGCGGCGAAGATCCGTCGGCGCATACAGAACCGCAAGGTCAGGACCTACCCGAGCCAGGGCTCGCGTGTCCTGAATCTCCAGCCAGGGCTGAACTGATCCATAGTCGAAGCACAGGCGGGCTTCGCTGCGAATTTTCACGCAGCCGCGGAGGCCTTGCACCATCCGTATCAGGGCAGGGTTGCCTTGACGGATCGGCATGAAATCCGTCACGCGGATCGCTCCGGCACTCGTTTCAAACTCCGTCTGCAGCACGAGTGTGTCTTCGATATAGCTATGTGATGCCTGGAAGGGCTCAACCGGCGCGAGCTTCCAGCAGCCATTCTCCGCTGTTCCCAACAGTGCGGCGAAGCAGGCATCGGAGTCGAACCGAGGCAGACAAAGCCAGTCGATCGAGCCGTCGCGGTGAACGAGCGCCGCGGTTTCGCCGTCACCGATCAGCCCGTACTCTTCAATCAGATTCGACATGCGGGGGCTCTGAGGGGTGCCAGGATTAGGTCCTGCTTCTCCCGCCGCCCTCATGGAAATGAAAATCCGGCATGCAGGTTCCAAATGTCCCGGGGCCGGCTTGGCGAGGGATCTCCGGGAGATTAGGAACGATCCGATGGTTCGAATCGGCAGCAAATTGCAGCATTTTCCCAATGCGATCCGACGCGGAAGCTGGAGTACCGGGCGAAGAGATTTTGAAAGCGCTGCGGAATCACCCACGGATCACTCGGCGCCGCCATCGGTCTGATGACCTGGATGCAGATATCCGCCATCATCGTTGTGATCGGGGCGGAGCTCAATTCAGAGTCAATTCAGAGAATGAGCGGCGAGCTTCTCCGCGCCGGCCATTCACTCAATCTTGAAATCGGCGCCGGCGTCCTAGGTTTCCTCCGGCTCGCCCGCGCAAAACCGGATCTCCATGTGGTCGTCGAGAACCTTCTTTCCGTCCGGATCGACATCGATCAGGCCGGAACGCTCGGCCGCATCCCAGGCTTCCTGCTCGGTCGCAAAGATGCGGGTCAACCGCTCATCGTTCTCGAATATCGCATAGGCCATCTTCGGCTCCGGATTAAACCTCCAGCTATCGCAATAACTGACGGGCTTTGAGCTGATACCCCGGTTGGGTCCTTCCCGAGCTACCTGCTCGTGGAATCAATCTCCGTCGGGCCAGTCCGTTCCGACTTCCAAAGGCGTGCGTCGCATCGGACAGGAGTTTCTTGCTCCAGGTCAGGCTGGCGAAGCGCAGAGGAACATTGGGCCGGTCCCCCAATTTGGATTCCATGTTCGTCGTTCCGCGGAGACCATCATGCATCCAAACCCACCATTTCCGAGCCAGGCTCAATCGACGCCCGGCGTAAGCTCACAAATGGACCCACGTCCCGACTACGGGGAAGCGACCTACAGGGGCTCCGGCCGGCTGGCCGGCAAGAAGGCTGTCATCACCGGAGGTGACAGCGGCATCGGCCGCGCCGTGGCCATCGCCTATGCGCGCGAAGGCGCCGATCTCTTGATCTCCTATCTGAACGAGCACGACGATGCACATGAGGTGAAGGATCTCATCGAGAAAGAAGGCCGCAAGGCGGTTCTGCTGGCTGGCGACCTTCAGAGCCCGGGACATTGTCGCTTCGTCATTCAGCACGCCGTCGATGTCCTCGGAGGTATCGATATCCTCGTCAACAATGCCGCGCATCAGGCGACGTTCAAGGATATCGACGAGATCAGTGACGAGGAATGGGAGAAGACCTTCAAGACCAATATCCATGCCATGTTCTATCTGGCAAAAGCCGCGATTCCCCACATGAAGCCGGGCAGCGCCATCATCAACACCGCATCGGTGAATTCCGACATGCCGAACCCGATCCTGCTCGCTTATGCGACCACCAAGGGCGCCATCCAGAATTTCACCGGTGGGCTCGCCCAGTTGCTGGCGAAGAAGGGCATCAGAGTGAACGCGGTGGCGCCGGGGCCGATCTGGACGCCGCTGATCCCCTCCACCATGCCCGAGAAGGCGGTGTCTCACTTTGGAGGACAGGTCCCGATGAAGCGCCCCGGCCAGCCGGCAGAGCTCGCAACAGCCTATGTGATGCTCGCCGACCCATTGTCGAGTTACACGTCGGGGACGACCGTTGCCGTGACCGGCGGCAAGCCGTTTATCTGAGGACGTTCCGAAGCAGCCAGCTTGTTGCCAATTCTGCATCGGGCGCGGGTCGCGAAGACGCAGCCACGCGCCGTGAGCGCCCTTGCTGTCGCGAACGGCTTCGGAGAAGGCGTAAGCTACATTGGTGTGACGCTCTGATCGCGCCATCGTGCCAAAAAACCTGCAAATGTCTTAACATGGGTGAGAACGTACCGGGCCTGCTCAGCCTTATGCTGCGGATCGTAGCCGGAGGAAATCGTCATGCCTGATGCTGAAACCGCTGCATTGCTTCGCGCCGTTCTGGACGAGATTTGCGCGGGCATTTCATTGTCGGATACGAGCACCCGGACCAATGTTGCCTCAAAGTTGCTCGAGACCGTAAGGCAGGGCACCCTTTCGATCGAGGATCTCAAGAAGGCTGGCAGCCAGGGCTTGCGTCAACCGACGACGGCTTAACGGTATCAGAAGCGGGCGGCTACGGGAGCCGCCTGGCCCAAAAGCGCCCGAGGCTTCAACGCGTCGACGGGAGCCGCGCTCTTTGGTCATTATCGAAATAGACGAAGACGTCGCAGCCCCGATTGAAACAATACCGGCCCGGCTTTTCGTCCGAGCAGAGATAGTCGTTCCTTGATCAGGGCGAGGCTGTTGACGGAATTATTCGACAGCCGCGTCCAGGCCATCCGGATGTGCCGACCAGAACGCGCGTCATGGCGCTTGAGGGGGCGACGCGGACACTTTGAAGGACACCTGATCGGTGTTCTACACCGAGCCTCTACGGCCTTCCGATCCCAACACGGCCGTCAGACCAAGGTTCCTGCTGTCACAGCAGGACAGGGATAAGGCCGGCGCCGCTGCCAAACGCCACGACCGCGCTCGCATCGAGCTTTGTTCAAAATCGAGCCGATCGGTCGTCCAACGAGGCTGTCTCGCGCGTGTTCAGCAGTGCGTTGATGCGGCGTGCCGCGTCGGTCTGGAGGATTTTGCGCGAGAGCTCGGCTTGGTCCGAGCCGCCTGGAAGTGCCTTTACCTGATCGTGTAGCGTCTCGCTGAATTTCGCAAGACGCTCTTCCAGTGACGTGGCTTGTTTGAAACGTTTTCGTTTCTTGACCATGAGATGGCTCCTTTCTCAGGGAGGGTAAGAGCATGTTAGCGCGGGCGACACGAACTCGCTTTCACATGGAAAATACCGCGCGGCCTTTCTTCCTAACATTTGTTAAATCCGACGACGGAAAGAAATTGAAGGCCGTCGTGCAATCTCCCTGTTCAGGCACCGTTGACATCGACCTTGTCCCTTGAGAACGACTTGAGCGTGTCATCGGAAAATTTGAAGTGAGCCTTGACGAGTTCAGGCGGCATATGGCTGAGCCACTGCGCGAATGAGATAGAGGAGTAGTAGCTGCTCCGAAACACTTCCAGGAAAACGAGGTCGGTGTTGCCGGTGTTCTCGATATATTGTCCCATCGAGCGTGGGATGTAGCCGACATCGCCGGCGCGAAAATCCCTGGTGCGGGCGCTCTGGCCGGCCGCAAAAACGCAGATGCGGCCGGTGCCGCTGACCATCCTCCATCCTGAACCCGCCGGTTGGCGGCATCGAACGGAAGCCAGAAATTCTCGACGTCACCGTGATCGGTCGAAGACGGCATCTCGCTGCTGGGCAGTTGGCCGCCCAGCATTTCATTCCTGGGCCCGGGATCACTGCCGCTCTTCGGATTCGATTTTACCGCACCTGGGCCCTGGGCGGGATTGTCCGGATTGCCCAGCACCGCAGCACGTGCGCTGCCGGCGGTGAGAAGTCCGGTCGCAGCTGCGGCTGCGCTAAAGCCACGACGCGATACGATCATCCCGAACTTTCCTCGTTTGAATGGGGCCAGCTCCTTTGGCGGTCCGTGTCAGGCCTCGCCTCCGACAGGGAACACCGTGCCGTTCCAGCTGGAGTTCACGACGACAGCCATTCCCGTGTAGTAGGCAAAGAACGCCGAGGCGACCAACACCCAGCCGCCGATATTGCCGATGAGGCCAAAGGTGCCGCTTCCGACGGAGTCAGTTACATTCGCGATGCCGGCCAGGGCGTAGCCTGCGGTCAGAAGGGCGAGCGTCAAAATCAGCGCTGCGTTGGTTCTGAGAGCAGCCAGCGTCAGAGCCAGCGCGATGAAGGCAAACGATTCCAGCACGAAGCCCTGCAGGATCGCCGGATCGCCAGTGGTGGTCAGCTTGCCGATCGCCTGCATGGCGAACAACAGGGGCCGTCAGCACATTGAAGGCGCCAAACGAGCAAAATGCCGTCGCGCTGAGAACGTTGGCGCGGCGGAATGCAAACAGGCCTGCAATGAACTGGGTGAGGCCCGCGAAAATGAGCAGCACCGGTATGGTCGCGGTCAAGGCAGTAGGAGGAAACATCCCGGCAATGACCGTGCCGGTGATCCACGTCCCTGTTGCAAAGTCCCAGAGCCCAAGCGGCGCGGGGGCTGCGATGGTGGCGGTGGCACGCTCCTCCAGGAATTCGATCTCGTCTTGCGGCAAATGGGACACGACGGGTCCCGACTTCGTCCAGCTTTCCCGCTTGGGTAGAGGAGTTACCTGAGCGACTTGAGACACCGTGCCTCCATGAACCGAACGTCAATCAAGCAAGCGCGTTGTTGCGGCTTGCACTGCCAAGCTGGGCCGCCGAGGCTTGTGCAGATATGCCCGGTTGGCTTTCCGCGCTTCGAACGACCTCCTCAAATTAGCCAAAGCATGCCCGCCAAAACCGTTCCTAATTTTCAACGATGGTTCGCATCGATCAGACAGGCGAGCCGAACTTGTTTTTAAGTCTTTAGTCGAACGTGTCCTTTTGGATGCTGCCATCATGGAATATCCGATAGTTCTGGCCACGCCATTCGACGGCAGCGCCAAAGAAGCTGCACACGAACACTGCAAATGAGATCGTGTCATGAAGCGGCAACAGCCATAGCGCTTGCCGCCGCAACTTGAACGTACGCTCGATGCTGAAATTCAGGATGGCGCGGCTCACGAAGGCGACGCCCGCCAAAGCGATCGGATACTGCGCTCCCGTCAGAACGGCGATCACCGCGAGCGGCAGCGGATGCATGAATATGGTGCCGGCATAGCCGACGGGATCGATCGAACGGATCGTCCGGGATGAGCGCATATGATGCTCCCAGAACGCGCGGAAGCTTCGCTCAAAACAGACGTGCCCCACCGCCCAATGCGGGACGACCACGTCGAGCCCGATGGCGCGAACGGCCTTGCCGATCGCATAGTCGTCCGCAAGCTCGTCCAGGAATGGCTTGAGGCCACCAATGCGCCTCAGCACGTCCCGTCGCATGGCAATGGCCGAGCCGAAGCATGGTTTGGCTGCACCGAACGTCAACGCCACCATCACGTTGGGGAGAAATTGTGCGTTGATGTTGAGTGCGGACATTTCAGCCCAGACGCCGCCGGCTGCGATCCCGTGGTACAGGCACGTCACGGCGCCGACCTCGGTGTTGTCGAGCTCGGCGACGAGGCGGCTGATGAACTGATCCTCAACGACGATATCGCTGTCGGACATGACGATGATCTCGTGGCGGGCTCTGGTTTCCAGGTTGACGAGGTTCGCGACTTTCGGATTCTCGCCGCGTGCGCGGTCATCGACAACGAGGTCTATCTCTGCGACCGGATACATCCTCTGCATCAGCCGAACGACCTGATTTGCCGGGTCGCTACGTTTCTGCGTTCCGCAAACGAGCTGTATTGTGCCTTCGTGATCTTGCTTGCAAAGCGAGGCGAGCCTTGGAAACAGACCCGGCTCGCTTCCGTGCAAGGGCTTGAAGATCGTGACCGGGCGTGGCGAGACTCCGTCGAGTTTCATAGGTCTGTTGAAGCGAGGCGCCAGAAACGCAGCGAGAATGTTATAGACGACGCCGAGGATCGCTCCGGCTACGCAGATCTCGCTCACGAAATGGGTGGTCTCGCTCAAGCTGTGCATGATTGGATGACGGCCTCTAGTCGGTTGCGTTGAAGACCAGATCGCGACTCAAGCCGACGAGCGCGACCGGATGGGCAGTGAGAAGCGCTTGTCGTTCGCCGCTGCCGGACCGTTGAGCTGACGGACGACAGCGTGCAGTTCAGTAAGTCGAACGTGAGCGTCTTGCCACCGTTCCAAATCCGTCCAGCCGAAACTGGGCCAGCGCCGGCCCTGTTAACGCATGTTAAAGCGCTGCGAGCCCCGCATCCCGACTATCGTCGGGCTCCTCCGAATAGAAACAAACCTTCGGTCGTGACGTTACACCGTCAGTTCGCGTTGAGAGACAGACCGGCATAAAGCAAAACGCCGATCCATTTGCGAGCTCGTCCCAAGATGCCAGTAACGAGGGTTCATCGAGGTCCTAGAACGGCTGCTCAAGCAGGGCGGGCGATGATCTGCGCGGCCCTCGCAGTCGAAGCCGAACTGGTCGCGCGCCATTTCGAACAGGAGGCGTGGGGGCCCGGCTTTGACGACCTCTCCGGGTTCGTCGCGCGCGCGGCGATTGACGGCTGTCGCGGCATCGTCAGTTACGGTGTGGCCGGCGGGCTAGGCCCCGATTTGCGATCCGGTGACATCGTGGTCGGCTCGGAAATCGTTGGGCCGAATGGAAGCATCCCGACAGATGATGTCTGGTCTGCGTGGCTCCTTTCGGCCATGCCGACGGCGGTGTACGGGCCGATTGCTGGAATCGATTTCCCGATATCGGCCCGCGACTCGCGAAGCGAGCTCCAGCGTCGATCCGGTGCATTGGTGGTCGATATGGAGTCTCACCTGATTGCCCAATTGGCTGTGGCTAACGCTATGCGGTTCGTAGCCCTGCGCGTTGTTATTGATGCGGCAGGCCGCAATATTCCGCCGACGGCTCTCGCTTGCGTATCGAGCGATGGGGACACCAGTCGGTGGCGGCTCAGCCGACTTTTGCTGGGGCGCCCCTCGGACACGCTCGACGTCATCAAGCTTTCAGCGGACTGGTGGCTGGCCCGCAAGGCTCTTCTGTATTGCTCCGAGATGCTGGGCGCCAGTGTTCGCGGCATCGAGCTGTAGCCAATGACGGGGGCTCGTGCACGCTGAGGAGAATTGCGATGAAACCATCGGCGGATGTACTGCTCACCGGCGCAAGCGGCTTCGTCGGGTCGGCCGTGCTCCGGGCATTGTTGCGTGATGGCTTTCATGTCAGGGCGCTGGTTCGGCGAAACCGCGCGCGGGGTGCAGTTCGTCGAGGGGGATTTGCGAGAGAGCGCGTCCCTCGGGCCGGCATGCGCGGGGTGCCGATATTTGTTTCATGTGGCTGCCGATTACAGGCTTGCGCTCTGGGACAGTGCCTCCGTCCATGCGACCAACGTGACGGGCACACGCAACCTCATGGAGGAGGCGATGCGTGCCGGAATCGAGCGTGTGGTCTACACCAGCAGCGTGGCGACGCTGGAGCCGAAACAGGATGGCGCGCCAGCTGACGAGACGTCAAGTTTGCCGGTCCAACGTGCGATCGGAGCGTACAAGCAGAGCAAGGTCGTCGCCGAACAATTGGTTGTCGATATGGTCCGGGAAAAGGGCCTCCCGGCGATCATCGTCAATCCATCCACCCCAGTCGGACCGCGTGACATGCGGCCCACGCCAACCGGCAAGATCATTGTCGCCGCGGCGACCGGAAAAATCCCGGTCTATGTCGAGACGGGACTGAATGTTGTGCACGTCGATGATGTGGCAAGCGGACATCTGGCGGCGTTGCGGCGGGGCAGGGTTGGCGAACGCTACATTCTTGGCGGCGAAAATGTCCCATTTTCGCTGCTGCTGGCTGAAATTGCGATGTCGGCAGGACGATCCATTCCGAAGTTGCAAATTCCCTGGTACGCCGCCGTGCCAGCGGCGCTGGCCGGTGAAGCCCGTTCGTTTCTAACGGGTAGAGAGCCTCTCGCGAGCTGGGCCGGAGTGCGTCTCGCACGGCACAAGATGTTCTTCACGTCCGGAAAAGCGGCACGGGAACTCGGCTATGGCGCGCGGCCACATATGGAGGCTTTGAAGGACGCGATCATATGGTTCAGCAGCCACGGCTATTTGGGCGTATCCGCGGCGGAGCCGAGCCCCGGAGGCTTTCGCGCGCCGTTCGGCTGATGCATTGCTTTCTCGCCTGCGCCGAAGCGTCTCATGAGCTCGGCCCGGAGAAGATAGACCGGCACACGGTCGCGGTGGAAGAGATCGATCCTGAACGCCGCGGGATTCTGGGCAACTACGATCATCGTCACCAGGATATTCTCACCGAACAGATGCAACCATTCGGCGATCGAACCGCCTGTCGTGGAATCGAGCGCGCGGACGAAGCCGTATCGTTCTGCAAAATGCGCAACGAGCTGCGTCTGCTCAGTCGATCCGAACATCATTTTCCCGCCGACGGCCGTTATCTCGTCGAGTGCGGGATTGTTCGCAATGAAGGCCGCAAGTTCCTCAAGGGACGTCTCGATATCGCGACACATCCCTCGGGCCCAGCCGAGCGTTGGACCCCGCGCAGGAAATGGCTGGATATGCTCGTTCCAAAGATGCAGATTGATGAGGCGGCAGCCCGCAGCAAGCCGCGTTCCGTCCGTCAGCGCAACATCGGAAGGAGCGCCCGCGACTTGTATTCGGAAGACGCAATGCGGGCTGTTGCTGTATTCGAATATGCCTTGCCTAGTGCGAAGTGTCCCATCGATGATCGAAACGAGCATATTCAACATCGTCATGCCACCATCATTGTGCATCTCGGTTCATGACCAGGCGTTCGATCAGGAAACGCCTGATGTCGGGATCAGGTCCAATCGAGCTTTCCGGCAACGGGCGTCTTCAACGGGTAAGTGGAGTTTCGGTATTGGTATTCGCGTGTCCACGGACGCCTGATCTCTCCGCTGCATAGTGGCTTGTAGGACAGCACTTGCGCGACCGAGAGCCAGCGATGATCGAAGGCGTAGGCCATGCCGGCAAGAAATACCCGCCATATTCGAACGACCTCCGGTCCGGCAGTTGCGATGGCCTGCTCGCGGCAGGCTTCCAGGCGCCTGCTCCAGTGTTGCAAGGTGAGGGCATAATGAGGACGCAGGTCTTCAGCGTCCGCAAATTCGAAGCCGGCCTGGGACAGCTCGATCAGCACGCGGGAAAGGTGCGGTACGGCGCCGCCCGGAAACACGTGGCGATCGATGAAGCGGCCGCCGGGAGGGCCGCGAGGACGGCCGTCCGCATCGGTCGATACCACGCCATGATTGAGAAATGCGCCGCCCGGCTTTAGCAATCTCGCCAGGGTCTGGAAGTAGGTGGGCAGATTGCGCAAGCCGACATGTTCGTACATCCCGACCGAGACGATCTTGTCGAACCCGTCGGCGTCCTCGATGTCCAGATAATGCTGCCGGCGGATTTCGACCCGGTCGGCCATATCAGACGAAGCCGCGGCGTCGCGGGCAAACGAATACTGGCGCTCGCTCAAGGTGACGCCGACGCCCTTCACGCCGTATCGTTCGGCGGCCCATCGCAGCAGCCCGCCCCAACCGCAGCCGACGTCGAGCAGTCGCTCGCCGGGCTGCAACAGCAGCTTGCGGCAGATGTGATCCAGCTTCTGCTGTTGGGCGCTGTCGATGTCCTCGACGCCCGAACGAAAATACGCGCAGGAGTACATCATCTGCTCGTCAAGCCACAGCCGGTAGAATTCGTTGCCGACATCATAGTGATGACTGATATTGGCTGCATCGCGATTTTTGGAGTTGATCATCGGCAGCAGGGCAGTGAGGCGCGCCGCGCCGCGCAAGGGAGCAAATTGTCCAAGCTTCTCGGCCAGCGCAATTCCTGTCTTGAGAACGATCTCGATCGGTCCATCGACCGAAATGTCGCCGGCGACGTAGGTGTCGGCCGCGCGGGCAAGATCGCCCTTGACGAGTGCCTTGAGAGGAGCCGTCGAGTGAAAGGTGATGGTCACGGCCGGGTCGGGCGTGAACTCGTAGCTTTCGTGGTCCGGAAATACGAGCCGCAGTGGCGGCGCTTCGTCGCCAAATCCCGCACGCATCGCGTCAAGAATACGATTTCGCAGCATGATTTGTCTCCTCACGTTCGTTTTTGCTCGGCGCAAATCCACTCACCGGCTCGTCATAGAGCACCGAGAGTGTTGTCTTGATGATGAGTGCGATCGGGACCGCGGTGATCACGCCGACCACGCCGAACAAGGTGCCGCCGGCCAGGAAGCAGAAGATCACCAGGGCAGGATGCACGCGGCCCGCCGCGCCCAGCACCAGCGGCCCGAACAACTGATCGATGGATAGTCGCAGCGCCGTGAGATAGATCGCGTATCCGACGATCGCGCCAATTCCCGAATTGTGCTGGATGGCTACGAGGCCTGCGATGACGGCCGCAACCGCCGGGCCGACGATTGGAATCGCCTCCAGGATGCCCGTGATCAAGGCGAGGAAGATCGCGTGCGGGATCCCGAGTACGAGCCCGAGGCCGGCATAGGCGAACGCTGCCGCGAAGCACACGACGGCGACGACGCCGATGAAATAGCGCCTCAACACCGGGTCGAGCTGCCGGAGAATATGATCTTCGATCAGCGGCCGTTCGCCGGGAGGCACGAGCCACAGCAGTCCCCGAACGATCGATGGCCCAGTGACCATGAAGAAGAACAGCAGAACGAGCGTGAGCACGACGCCGAACCCGCCCACGAAGACGCTCGTCGCGGCAATGGAAAGCGCTCGCGCATTGCCGACCCAATCGCGAACGGTCTGGCCGATTTCCGTTGCGAGCTGCTGCGCATCCACAGGTTGGTCGAGCAAGTCGGCTGCACTGCCGGCGATCGCTTCAGCGAGGCGGTTCACGGTTTGCTGAAAGTGCATTGCCACATGTGTCACCTCGCGGGTCAGGGGTGGAATGCCGAGAAACCCGATGATGGCACCGAGCGCCACAAGGATCAGGAAGAAGAAGATCGCAACAGGCACGCGCGGCAGTCCTGTCCGCGCGCCGACGAAAGTGACGGCGGGGGCGCAGATGTAGCTGATGACCCCGGCCAGGACGAACGGGATCAGCACGAGCTGGAGCTCGTAGAGCGTGATGGCCGCCGCGGTGATGATGAAGAGAATGGTGCCGGTTGAGATCCGGCTGACATGTTCGTGGTCGGCCTGCGGCCGTGCGCGGAGCGCTCGCTCGTTCACGGGTAGCTCCGGTCCTTCCAGATAATCTTGCCGCGCCAGTGCCGACGAAGGCTTTCCACGGCAAGACAAGCTCCGAGGGCATATCCGAGCGGAAACATCAGGCCGTACCAGAAGGGGGTACGAAAATACAACGCGCCGGCAATGTGCAAACCGGCAGCGGCGGCCGTTCCGGCGAGAGCTGGGACCAGCGCGACGCAATCAGGCGAGACGCCGCGCGCGCAACGAATGCCGTCGATGGTGGGAAGCAGGACGGTGGCGAGCGAGGCCAGCAGCACCAGCAACACGGTGATGACAGTTGCGGCATGGCCGCCCAGCATCTCGACAAGGTTTTTCGAAAGGCCCGTCCAGAGGCTCTTCCATCCGGTGTACATCCGGGCCGCCAGCAGCGATTTGCCATCCTGCAACACGACGCGGCCGCCGGCTTGCTTGATCAGCCGGGCCAGTTCGAGATCCTCGCAGATCGCATGATGGACCGCGGCATGACCTCCTGACGATCGATAGGCCTGTCGGCGCACCAGCATGAACTGCCCGCACGCTGTCACCTGGTCGCTCTTCGGCGACTGCACTGTTTCGAGATCCTGGCTGAATGCCATGAGGAACAATCCGCAGGGTATAATGAGGCGTTCGGCAAAACTGCCGAGCCGCTGACGTGGTGCCAGCGACAGGAGAGCCAACTCTTGCGATCGTGCCGCCGCAACCGCGCTGCCGATCAGTGCGCATTCAGCCTGAACATCCGCGTCGATGAAACAAAGCCACTCGTCCTCGGCGCGCGACATCTTTGCGCCGATCCAGCAGGCATGCGGCTTTCCACACCAGCGCGGCGGCAACGGGGGACATTCGATGACAGCGAGATTTCGGGATTCGTCGGCATAACGGTGACCGACGGCAAGCGTGGCATCCGTGGAATTGTCATCGACGACGATGATGTTCAGCCGCTCTTGCGGATAGTCCTGGTGCAGCAGGCTGTCGAGACAATGCGGAAGGTTATGCGCCTCGTTCCGGGCAGGTACGATGACGGATATGTTCGGCGGATCGCGAATGGCCGTGGCTGCGGGTTGCAGCACGGGCAAGAGACCGCGTTGGCCGTAGGCGCGCAGGATCAACCAGAACACAAGCGCCATCCAGCCGAAGGATAGGACGACTTCCATTGCTCACCAGGCAGGTATATTCCGCGTCAATTGGCCGGAGATGAATAGGTTCCTTTCTGAGCCGTGCTTTCGCCCGGCAGCTCCGTGGGCTCGCCCAGGCTGTCGCGCACATAGACCTTCTTGACTGTGACGAAAGCGATCACGGTGATCGGCGCGGCGAAGATGATGCCGATCATCCCGAAGATTTCCGTGACCGCGACGATGCTCAGCAGCAACACGGCCGGCGGCACGAAGACCAATCGACGCTGAACCATCGGCACGATCAGGTTGCCTTCGATCTGGTGAATGATGACGTAGGCGATGATGGTCCAGAGCGCCGGATAAAGTCCGCTGGTCACGGCAACCAGGACCGCCGGTACGGCTGACAGGACCGGCCCGAGATACGGAATGAATTCGGCGATGCCGGCGATCGAGCCCAGCGCGAGCGGCGACGGAAGCCCGATGAGCCAGACGGCGGCCGTCGTGATCGCGCCGACCAGACACATCTGGATGGCCTGTCCGAGCAGCCACAAGCGTAGCGCGCGTCCGATGTCGTCGATGGTTTCTTCGACAACCACCCGCCGCTTCGGAGGGAACAGCAGCGAAGCGCCCCTGCGATACATCGCCGGCTGCGCCGCCAGATAGACGCCTGCGGCAACGGTAAAGATGGTTGCTTCCAGCAGATGCGCGCTGATTGTCAGGAAGCTTTTGAGGAAGCCCGTGAGAGAAAAGCTGCCTCCCGAGAGATGGGAGAGTGCGGTACGACCAAGTTCGGAGCGCTGCAGTTCATCGGAAATCGTCTTTGTCGCCGCATCCGCCCGACTGAAGACGTCCTGAAGCTCCGAGGTGAGCTGGGTTCCGAACAAATAGGCGGAGCCGGCCATCGCGAGCAGGATGATCAATCCCGCGACCGCCAGCGCGCATCCTTGCGAGAGCCGACACCATCGCACCAGCGGCTCGCTCACGAGCTGCAGCAACGTCGCCACCAGAAGCGCGCCGACGACCACGAGAAAGAAATCTCGAAGATACCAGGCGAGAAATGGAAGCGGGGCAAGCGCAACCAGGATGGCGGTCCGCTTCACAAACTCGGCGGTCGCTGCTTTCATCGCGCCATTGGATCAACGTGTCCCGCGCCCCCGGTATTCAACCGGCGAGGAAGAACGGACGTTCCTATTGGCGTTCATGTCGCTGCCTGGCCGAGCACGACATTGAGCACGGCGGCGTAGTGGCAGGCTATTGCGAGAAGCACCAGGACATGCCAGATCGCGATCTGAAACCTCAGCCCTCGCCGGACATGGAATATCAAGCCGGCCGTGACGAGCGCGCCGCCGGCGACCAACAGCCGGAGGGTCGCGAATGATACCGATACGTCCTTGGCACTCCAGAGAATGAGAACGCTCCAACCCATGCCGATGTAAACGCCGATTGAAATACGATCGAGGCGTCCGGGCAGAGCCAGCGCGGCTGCGATTCCGAAGGCTGCAACACACCATATCCCGATCAGGAAACAGAGCGCTGTCGTGCCCGCCTTTGTGTCCACCACAAGAGCTGTGTACGTGGCAGCGATCAAAACGTAGATCGCCGACTGATCCAATCGTCGCAACCACCATTTCGTGGGACAAACCGGCCATAGGTTGTAGGCCGCGGAGAACGTCAGCATCGACAGCAATCCAACGGAATAGATCGAGGCAGCGACGATGTTCATCGTTGGTGCATAAATTGCGGCATGCGTAAGCAGGACAGTGGCGGCCGCAGATCCGAAGCAGAGCCCGATGACATGAACGATCAGATCCGCGATCGTTTCAGCCCGGGTATAGTTCCAGGCGATGGCGCCCGGGTTGTCGCAGGTCGCGACCTCCACTTCCTTGTGCTGGATATTGATTGTTGGTGCTCGCATGGCAGTTCGTACCGATCGTATCGTCGAATCAACCTGCGCTGAAATTGAACGTTCCTGTGCTTGAGGTCGCGGGTAACGGTATCATTTCTTTGCTCTCAACTTTGGTCGATGAGCTGACGCGGCGCATTCACAGCCGATAGGAACCATCATCAGGCCAGCCGCTTGAATCTGCTTGGATCACATGAAATCGATTCTTCACGCATCGAGCTCGCGGCCGGATCACCTGATCGTAACCGCCGACGATTTCGGCCTGGCCGAGGAGATCAATGAGGCCGTCGAGTTGGCGCACCGGCGCGGAATTCTCAGCGCGGCGAGCTTTATGGTCGCGGGGCCGGCTGCGGCAGATGCGGTCACGCGTGCGAAGCGTTTGCCGAAGCTGCGGGTCGGCCTGCATTTGGTTCTGGTTGAAGAGAAGCCGGTACTGCCTCCTGAACAGATTGCGGGGCTGGTCGATAGCTCCGGCCGAATGCGCTGCGATCATGTTCGGCTCGCATTCGAGCTTGCCGGGTCGTCGCAGCTGCGGTCGCGATTGCGCCGGGAGATCGAGGCGCAGTTTGCGGCTTATCTGGCGACCGGCCTGCGGCTGGATCATGTCGACGTGCACAAGCATTATCATCTGCATCCGGTCGTCGCGCGGGAGGTCGTTGCGGCGGCGCGACGCTATGGCGCGCCCGCGGTCCGCATTCCCGTCGAACCTGTCTCCGTGATCCGGCGCGTGGAGAAGCGAGGCGTCGCCGCGGCCTCGCTGGCGTTTGCTTGTTGGGCCGGCTTGCTTCGGCCGCTAGTCCACCACGCGCGGCTCCTTGCGCCGGATGCGGTCTTCGGACTGGCATGGTCCGGCGAGTTCACGACGAATCGTCTGCTTGGTCTGTTGCCTAAGCTGCCGCGCGGCGTGGTCGAAATCTACATGCACCCGGCGACAAAGGACCACTTCCGCGGCAGCGCCAGCCGCTACCGCTATTCGGAAGAGCTGGCGGCGCTCTGCGCCGCCGAGATTGTGGCCGAACTCAAGCGTTCCGGCCGGAAGCCGATCGGCTATTCCGACCTTGCGAGAGCGCCTCAGCACGCATGACGGCAGCGTTAGCGCTCGCGCACTCGCTTCGGGGTTTGCAGACACGGCGCCATTGTTCTTATTTTTTTCACGGAGAGTAAAATCAGGAGGTCGACTTGACCATGGATTCATCTGGTGCGGCGCGGCCGATTGCGAAAAATTCGCCGGAAGGGCGCCGGCGATGTCGGAATTTGGCCGTCCCGTTCGTCTTGAGCCCGAGCGGCCCGTCTTTGTGGAGTTTGCGTAATGGCCCCGAGAGTCAACTGGAAAGGCTTCCTGCGTCTGTCGCTCGTCACCTGTCCCGTCGCGCTCTATCCGGCTACTTCCGAGAGCGAGAAGATCAGCTTCAACCAGCTCAAACAGTCCGTCGCCAAGAAGCCGGCGGCCAGACAGCGAAAATCTGCCTGAACAGGCGCGCTGCCAGCGGACCAACGCCTGGGAGTTGGTTTCCCGGACTAAATCTTTGTGGTCAGCTCTCGCTAAGACGCAAGCGCAACGTCGAGTCTCTGGCTCATTGAGGGTCGAGAAGCGTCCTGAGTGGCATAGCGGCGTCTTGGTCTTCTGATCGGTGACCAGCTCGATCGCCTGCATGAAGCCCAAGCCGCGTACATTGCCGATAACCGAGTGCTTCTTCGATAGTTCGCGCAGTCCGGCCTGAAGCCGCTGGCCGAGCTTTTCGGCACGGTCGTACGCGTGGGACACGCGAGCAGACAAGAACGTTCAAAACGTTTGCGTGATTGGCGGTGCTCAGTTGTCGCACCTGCCTAGTTCACGGAACAGTGACTACAAGCAATCACGTCGGGGGCTGCAACCCTGCTGAACGTGCCCACTCGTCCAAATGCGAGGCGCCATCAGCCCTGCGTGCTCTGTTGAGCAAGTCGTTCTTGTCTGGACCTGTCGGAAGATTGGCTGCCTGCTCGCGGATATCTTTCGCTGCAAGCCGATCCTTGAATGGCACGGTCTGCTTGAAGCGACGACGGCGCCTGATCATGGAACTATTTCCTTCCGGGACCTTTTGGACTGAAGGCAGCAATCAGCCGCCGCACAAAGCACTTACTCAAAAGCGCTTACCCAGGTGAATGTGACGGGTGGCCGATTTGGCTGAAATTTAGGAACCGAGCTGGCGATGGAACCTTCTGATCGGCTCTCCGATGGCTATGGCACGCGTGGCAGCCCTACGCGAGCGGGAGCGCGATTTCGCACGTGAGTCCCTTGGTCTGCCAATCGAAACGCACTTCGCCGCTGACATAGCCGATCATGTTTTCCATAATGCTTGTGCCGAAACCGCTGTGCGTGGGCGGCGTGACGGTCGGCCCACCCGCCTCGATCCAGCGCAAGCCGAGCCTTCCGTCTGTCGTGAGGGACCATGCGATTTCGACCCGACCACCGGCTGCCGACAGCGATCCGTACTTTGCCGCGTTGGTCGCGAGCGCGTGCAGGAAGATTGCGACGGTCTGGGCCGTGCTCGGCTCCAGCATCACGGATGGGCCGTCAATTTGCACGCGCGCCTCTCCGTCCCCGCTGTAAGCCGAAAGCTCCTGCATGACCAGACGGTGAAGCTCCGCTCCCGCCCAACGGGATTCCACGAACAGGGTATGGACCTTTGCGAGCGCACTGATGCGTCCCTCGATCAGTCGCTTGAGATCATCAGACGTATCGGAATGAGAACGACGCACCGTTGCCTGCACGGTGGACAAAATGTTTTTCGTTCGATGCTCTGCCTCACGCGCGAGATTGACGATCTGCGCCTCGCTGCGTTTGCGTTCCGTTATGTCGCGAGCGATTTTCGATGCCCCGATGATTTTGCCTTGGGCGTTTCTGATCGGCGAGACGGTCAGCGAAACGTCGATCAAACTCCGATCCTTGCGCTGGCGAACGGTTTCATAGTGTTCGATGCGCTGTCCGCGACGTATTCGCTCTATGATCGCCTCCTCCTCTTTCTGAAAATCTGGCGGAGTCAGAATTGCAATCGACTTGCCGACGATTTCGTCCGCGAGGTACCCGAAAATTCGTTCCGCGCCGCCATTCCAACTGGTGATGATGCCATCCGGATCCTTGCTGACGATCGCATCGTTGCTTGATTCGACGATAGCGGCGAGCGCCAGGGCGGTCTCCTCGCTGCGTTTACGCTCGGTAATATCCTGAAAGCAGTTGACGGCGCCGACTATGTTCCCGTCGGTATCCTTCAGCGCCTCGATGTCGACGAGCGCGATGCCGCGCGAGCCGTCCGGTCGCTCGATGTGAACTTCCTGTTCGCGCACGGAAACGCCCGTGCGCAGCACATCGGCCACGGGACATTTATGGTGCGGGAGCAAACTGCCATCGGGGCGGAACATTCGATATGATCCGCAGTACCGTTCATCCGGATCGCCAGGTTCGGGCGAGCGGCCCCATAGCTCGGCAGCGCGGCGGTTGTATCGAAGGACGAGTCCGTCCCGGTCACAGACATAGATGGCAAACGGCAGTTGTTCGAACAGCCGGCCGGGCAATTCGAAGGGCTGTCGCTTGTCATACAGAGCAAGAGCGGCACGAGCCCCGTTGGCGATAGCGTGCACCTTGATGGGGCTCCTTACGAGTTTACGTCAGAAGGAACGGGTCGAGTTAGAAGGTGCGTGGCTCATCGAGCTGCTGTCCTTCGCTTAGGCCCGCCAGAAAAATCAGGCCGTTGGAAGGCGGCATATGTCTCTCGCCTCGCCGGACTTCGACCGGGTTTCCATCATCCTCGCCAAGCTTTCACCAGCCGTTGCCGCTGGCCGCCCGACATGTTGGACACGCCTTCCGATATCCAGGTGGTTCATGGTCAACGCTTGGAAGCGATCCAGCCCGGACCACATCTCGCCGAACGAAAGCTCGTCGCTGTGCCGGGCGGTCAAAGCCGCTTCGCTTTCCGCGCGGAGCCACATGTTTGACTCCAGCGGCAGTGCGGGGCCCGCACCCGCAGAGCGCGTCAACCGAGGCCGATGAGGCTGACGCGGAGATCAGACTTGTCGATGAGACCAATCCGGAAAGCGACAGAGTCGAATAGCTCTGCTGGCGCAGGATTTCTGCCGGGTTCTTATGGGAGGCCGTCGACGTTGTCGAGTGTGTCTCCAAAGGAACTGTTTCCCGTAAAGATGCTGCCGTTGGCAAAATCTTTAGCCTTGATGCGGCTGACGTTCGCCGCATTTTGAGATGATATAAAAATTCCGCCGCTGACTGCCTCGATGTTCTCGAGCGACAATTCACGGATTTCGGTTTTCTGAACGTGCGTCATCTTGGTTCTCCTGCTTTGTAGGGGGCGTTCCCCCGTTCAAACTGATGTCGCAGGTCTAAGCCGCACAGTTCATCCGCGCGGTGATGAAGGTCACACAGCCAGGAGGGATCATGGAGCACTACGGTCATATTCGGCATCCTGCGACCGGCGAAGTTATCGCCACGGTCAAAGACGGCAAAATCATTGGTAAGCACGGTTGCTCTCTCGCAGATAATGTCAACTCGGACACTGCCGGATTCGTGAACTCAGAACGTCGCGCGAACTGTGGAATGAATTGCGTCGAGGCCGGACGCCCCGCTTCGGCGGCCTTTTTCGCCCTACGCAGCGATTTGACTGATCTCGAACCGCAGCATTTTTCCGGGGGTGGAAGGCCAGGATGGCCCCAAGCTGACGCCAGCGGGACTGCGGCTCACTCAAAATCAATTGCGATAGAGCCGACGCTCGGACGGTAATCGCAAAGGCGAACTGCTTGACGCCGATACAGCGTTGTCCGTTCACCGTCGTCGGCGACGCCGGACGAAGTGCTCCAGCCTACAAAGATAAGCCGATCAACCTATGGGGGCATCCGCTGCGGGTCCCCTCAACAAGTGCAAGCTTTTTCCTGTCCAGCACCCAAACTAAGCCGTTTTGCTATTCCTCAACAAGGTGCTGTCGCACTGAAGCAGGAAAAACTTCCGTTCCGAATGCGCCCTTTGCGATCAAGTCGCGGAAAGGCGTGCTTCCGTTCGATTTTCGCCGAAAAATCGTTTGTTCGCCGCCGAACGATTGTCCGAGCCGGCTTCTCAATTATCCGACTCCAAGCAGCTTTGACTGCAGTT
>Ga0134126_10001287_pt1 | contig 31841 bp, 27 predicted proteins | sample KB31752_FD_96881 | JGI IMG/M metagenome (GOLD analysis project Ga0134126, IMG submission 96881) | Terrestrial soil microbial communities with excess Nitrogen fertilizer from Kellogg Biological Station, Michigan, USA - KB3-175-2 | ecosystem: Environmental > Terrestrial > Soil > Unclassified ... | reverse complement strand
TGGCCGCGCTCGACGTCCTCGCGCTTGGTGCCGCGCAGCAGACAGCCGACGTTGTCGCCAGCCTCGCCCTGATCGAGCAGCTTACGGAACATCTCGACGCCGGTGACGATCGACTTCGCCGTCGCCTTGAGGCCGACGATCTCGACTTCCTCCCCAACCTTGATGATGCCGCGCTCGATGCGGCCGGTGACGACGGTGCCGCGACCGGAGATCGAGAACACGTCTTCGACCGGCATCAGGAACGGCTGATCCTTCGGGCGCTCCGGCTGCGGGATATAAGCGTCGACCGCATCCATCAGCTTGAGAATCGCGTCATGGCCAATCTCGGGGTTCTTGTTCTCAAGCGCCATCAGCGCCGAACCCTTGACGATCGGAATGTCGTCGCCGGGGAAGTCGTACTTCGACAGCAACTCGCGCACTTCGAGTTCGACGAGTTCGAGCAGTTCCGGATCGTCGACCATGTCGACCTTGTTCATGAACACCACCAGCGCCGGCACGCCGACCTGGCGGGCGAGCAGGATGTGCTCGCGGGTCTGCGGCATCGGGCCATCGGCGGCCGAGACGACGAGGATCGCGCCGTCCATCTGCGCCGCGCCGGTAATCATGTTCTTCACATAATCGGCGTGGCCGGGGCAATCGACGTGGGCGTAATGGCGGTTCTTGGTCTCGTACTCGACATGCGCCGTCGAGATGGTGATGCCGCGCGCCTTCTCTTCCGGCGCCTTGTCAATCTGATCGTAAGCCGTGAACGTGGCGCCGCCGGTCTCGGCCAGCACCTTGGTGATCGCCGCCGTCAGCGAGGTCTTGCCGTGATCGACGTGACCAATGGTGCCGATGTTGCAATGCGGCTTGGAACGATCGAATTTAGCTTTTGCCATTTCCAGGCTCCTTTGCGTATCTCTTGAGGGTCTCGGAACGCGTGACGCTTAAAGCGTCACTTGTTCTTCTCCATGATTTCCTTGGCGACGTTCGCCGGCACCTGCTCGTAGTGATCGAATTGCATGGTGAAATTCGCGCGGCCCTGCGTGCCGGAGCGAAGCTGATTGACGTAACCGAACATATTGGCGAGCGGCACCATCGCGTTGATGACCACCGCGTTGGCGCGCATGTCCTGGCCCTGCACGTGGCCGCGACGGGAGAGCAGGTCGCCCATCACGTAACCGGTGTGCTCCTCGGGCGTCACCACCTCGACCTTCATGATCGGTTCGAGCAGCACCGAGCCGCCCTTTTGCAGGCCCTCGCGGAACGCCGCGCGGGAGGCGATCTCGAAGGCGAGCGCCGAGGAATCGACGTCGTGATAGGCGCCGTCGATGAGCGTCGCCTTGACGTCGACGACCGGGAAACCGGCGAGCACGCCGGAGCCCATCACCGAATTGATGCCCTTTTCGACGCCGGGAATGTATTCCTTCGGCACCGCGCCGCCGACCACCTTGGCCTCGAACGACGAGCCCGAACCCGGCTCCGACGGCTCGAACACGATCACCACTTTGGCGAACTGGCCGGTGCCGCCGGTCTGCTTCTTGTGGGTGTAGTTGATCTCGACCGCCTTCGACAGCCGCTCGCGATAGGCGACCTGCGGCGCGCCGATCGAGGCGTCGACCTTGTAGGTGCGCCTGAGGATGTCGACCTTGATGTCGAGATGCAACTCGCCCATGCCCTTCAGGATGGTCTGGCCGGATTCCTGATCGGTGGAGACGCGGAAGGAGGGGTCTTCCGCGGCCAGCTTGGCCAATGCGACGCCGAGCTTCTCCTGGTCGGCCTTCGACTTCGGCTCGATGGCGATCTCGATGACAGGCTCCGGGAACTCCATCTTCTCCAGGATCACCGGCTTCTGCAGGTCGCACAGCGTGTCGCCGGTGCGCGTGTCCTTGAGGCCGGCCAGCGCGACGATGTCGCCCGCAAAGGCTTCCTTGACGTCCTCGCGGTTGTTGGCGTGCATCAGCAGCATGCGGCCGATGCGCTCTTTGCGATCCTTGGTCGAGTTGAGCACCGTGGTGCCGGATTCGATCTTGCCGGAATAGACGCGCGAGAAGGTGATGGTGCCGACGAACGGGTCGTCCATGATCTTGAAGGCGAGCATCGAGAACGGCTCGCTGTCGAGCGGCCGGCGAATGATCTCCTCGCCCGTCTCCATATCGACGCCCTTGATCGCCTCGCGATCGGCGGGCGAGGGCAGATAGTCGACGACGCCATCCAGCAACGGCTGCACGCCCTTGTTCTTGAACGCCGAGCCGCACAACACCGGAACGAAGGTGATCTGCTTGACCGCCTTGCGGATGAGGCGCTTCAGCGTCGCAATGTCGGGCTCGTGGCCGTCGAAATAAGCGGCCATCACATCGTCGTCGAGTTCGACGGCGGCTTCGATCAGCTTCTCACGATATTCCTTGGCCTGCTCGGTGAGATCGGCCGGGATGTCTTCGTCATGAAACTTCGCCCCAAGGCCCTCGTCTTCCCAGACGACCGCCTTCATGCGCAGGAGGTCGATGACACCCTTGAAGTTCGACTCCGAACCGATCGGCAATTGGATGCAAACCGGGCGGGCGCCGACCTTGGTGCCGATCTCCTCGACGCAGCGGGAGAAATCGGCGCCGACCTTGTCCATCTTGTTGACGAACACGATGCGCGGCACGCCATATTTGTCGGCCTGACGCCATACGGTCTCGGTCTGCGGCTCAACGCCCTGGTTGCCGTCGAGCACGCATACCGCACCGTCAAGCACGCGCAGCGAGCGCTCGACCTCGATGGTGAAATCGACGTGGCCGGGGGTGTCAATGATGTTGAGGCGCTTGCCGTTCCAGAACGTCGTCGTCGCGGCGGAAGTGATGGTGATGCCGCGTTCCTGCTCCTGCTCCATCCAATCCATGGTCGCGGCGCCGTCGTGGACTTCGCCGATCTTATGGCTCTTGCCGGAATAATAGAGGATGCGTTCGGTGGTCGTCGTTTTACCGGCGTCGATATGCGCCATGATGCCGAAGTTGCGATAGTCCTCGATAGGATGACTGCGAGGCATAAGGAGGGATCCCGATAGAGGTCAGACGCCGCTTTACCAGCGGTAGTGGGCGAAGGCGCGATTGGCCTCGGCCATCCTGTGCGTGTCCTCCCGCTTCTTCACCGCAGCGCCGCGATTATTGGAGGCGTCGAGCAGCTCGGAAGCCAGCCGATCCACCATCGTCTTGTCATTGCGCTCGCGCGCGGCGTTGATGATCCAGCGAATGGCGAGCGCCTGCCGGCGCTCCGTGCGCACTTCCACCGGAACCTGATAGGTGGCGCCGCCGACGCGGCGCGAACGAACCTCGACCGACGGCGCGACGTTCTCAAGCGCCTGCTTGAACACCGCCAGCGGATCGGTCTTCACCTTGGTCTCGACGCCGTCGAGCGCGCCATAGACGATCTTCTCGGCGACCGACTTCTTGCCCTCGTACATGATGGTGTTCATGAACTTGGCGACGACGATATCTCCGAACTTGGCGTCCGGGATGATCTCGCGTTTCTCGGCGGAATGGCGGCGCGACATGGCCTGCTCCTGAAATCTAAAAGTCTTACTTGGGCCGCTTGGCGCCGTACTTCGAACGGCGCTGCTTGCGGTCCTTGACGCCCTGGGTGTCGAGCACGCCGCGCAGGATGTGATAGCGCACGCCCGGCAGATCCTTGACGCGGCCGCCGCGGATCATGACCACCGAGTGCTCCTGGAGGTTGTGGCCTTCGCCAGGGATATAGCCGATGACCTCGAAGCCATTGGTCAGCCGCACCTTGGCGACCTTACGCAGCGCGGAGTTCGGCTTCTTCGGCGTCGTCGTATAGACGCGCGTGCAAACGCCGCGCTTCTGCGGCGAGGCCTCCAGATGGCGGGCCTTCTCGCGGTAAATCTTCGGCGCCCGCGGCTTGCGGATCAACTGACTGATCGTCGGCATTTACAGCCCTTCGTCCCGTCCCGGGCCTCGCGGCCCGCCTTTTGCAAACTCGTTTCCAACACCCACGCGAAACCAAAAACGCCGCAAAACCCTGTATCCCAGGGCTTCGGGCGCTCAATACGCAGAGGACCGCGGCATTACTGCCACGCTCATGCACTCGACCAAACCGCTTTAGGGCGGCCGGTATGGCTCTCGTCGATGAGATCGTCAGCGTTTAGAGCCGATGGGTTCAGCGCGAGTCGCACCGAACAACTAAGCTCTACAGCCTGTCGAAAGCGCGCGAACCTTATTCAGGCCGCCCCCGGCCGTCAATAGCCTTTTTAAACGGAGGCGCCGAATTCGCTGCCCTCAGTGGCGGACGGCACGTCCGTCGCGGGCGCGACTGAGCAGCGCCACCACGCGCAGCAACTGGTAGGGATCGCCAGGGTCGGCCGGCATCGGCGCGATCCTCAGCCACAACTCGCCCTCGGCGCCCGCCAGCCGCAGATGGCCGGCGTGGCCCTCGACAAGCGCCGCCTCGATCGCTTCGGCGAGCGCGCGGTCGGCGCCGAGTTCGCGGGCGCGCAAGCGTCCGTGCTCGACGAAAAGCCAATCGCCCATCAACTCCGCCGCCCCGGAATTGACGTGCAGCGCCTCGCCGCGGTCGTCGATGAGCACGGCGGCGAGGCCTAACCAGGCGAATCCGTCGGCGATGCCGCGCACCCGGGCGCCGGCGAGCAACGGCCCAAGCGGCGGCGGTGGCGTCGGCTGCCGTCGCTCGGGGACGAAAGATGAGCGTTTGTTCATCGGCGGCAAAGCGTCTGAGGTGTCATGGCTGGTACTGACACGGCCTTGCCGACGAATTCACGTCGCAAATGCGGCGTCCGCGAGTCACCGATAAGGTGCGATGGCGTGGGTGGCCGTCACTTTGCCTTGTGGCCCATCATGCCGTGGCCCATCATGCCGTGGCCCATCATGCCGCTGCCCATCATCATGCCGCGGTCCATCATGCCGCCGTGCAGCATGTGCAGCAGCGGGCCGAAGTGGCTCTTCTGCTCGTCGTTCAGGCTGTCATAGAGCGGCTTGGCGGCATCGACGACGTGCTTGATCGCCTGCGAGGCCTTTTCGAGATGGTCGGACACCTGCGTCAACATGTCGATCGGCGACGGGCGCTCGCCGCTCTTCATCTGTTCACGCATCGCGCCCATCATCTCCATGCGCAGCTTGACGCCGTCGCGCACGGCGCTTTCGAAGGCGGGCCACAACTTCTGCTGCTCGGGCGTCAGCTTCAGCGCCGCTTGCATGCCGGCGAGCTTGGCGTCGAGCAGGAAACTGGGTTCCGCCATGCTGCTCTCGGCGGCCGGGGCCGCCGCAGTGTCGGCAGCGGCGAGGGCGGGAAGGGTGAAGGCCGAGCCGGCGAGGGCGGCCGCGGCGATAGCGGAAAAAACGAGTTTCTTCATGGGGAACATGTCTCCTGAGTGAACTGCGCGCGCCAGACTCGGCGCTGGGCGCATGAACTGCAAGTTACAACCGCGTCATGCCGCATTGACGAGCGCCCGCGCAGCCGCGATGCTCCCGCTGCTTCCTCAAAGAGAGACCCCATGACCGAGCCGGTGATCGCAAAGCTTGCCAAGGCGCTCGCCGCCGGCGGCGTCTACAGCGCCTGGGTCGGCGTCAACGAGCCGCAGATCGCCGAGACGCTGGCGCGCGAGGATTTCGACGCGGTGACGCTCGACATGCAGCACGGCTCGGTCGATCTCGTCGGCGCGGCGCGGGCGATCCTGTCGGTGGCGCTGGCCGGCAAGCCGGCGGTGGTGCGCGTCGGCGTCGGCGATTTCGCCGCCGCCAGCCGCATGGCGGATTCGGGCGCGGCGGGCGTCATCGCGCCGATGATCAACGGCGTCGCCGACGCTCAGCGCTTCGCCGATTTCATGAAGTTTCCGCCGTTGGGGCGGCGCTCCTGGGGTCCGCGCGCCTGCGGCCCGTTGAGCGGCTTCGTCGGCCCCGCCTACCTGCACGAAGCCAACGCCATCACGCTGGCCATCGCCATGATCGAGACCCGCGAGGCGCTCGCCGCGCTCGACGACATATTAAGCGTGCCGGGGATCGACGGCGTGTTCGTCGGCCCGTCCGATCTGTCGATCGCGCTGTCGACGGGCGGCATTGTCGAGCCGCGCGGGGCGGCGGTCGAGGCGGCGCTGGACAAGATCGCCGAGGCCGTGAAGCGCCACGGCAAGTTCGCGGGGCTGTTCTGCTTCGACGGCGCGCAGGCGAAGGCGGCGCGGGCGCGGGGCATCGCCTTCACCTCGATTTCCACCGAGTCGCTGCTGCTGCGCGCGGCGGCGCGGGCGGAACTGGAGAAGGCGCGGGGGTGAGGGACAGGCGCGGCGCGCGCGTTTTCAAGCGATTAGGCGCCAATTTCCGTCCGCACGCGCCGCGCGGCGCGCCGTGGCGCGCGCTCTCGCGCGTCGAGGGCGGGACAGCTTCGGCGAGCGGAAAGACGAGTTTGGCATGGCTTCGGCCGATTAGAAGTAATTTGACTATGTTATTGAAATAAAAGGTGTTTTCGAGTCGCATTTATGGGAACCTGATATCGGTTTCACAATTTGCGTCGATTAGCCGAGTCAGGGAAAATAGGGACAGCATTCTGAATGGACATGGAATTTGTTGTTGGAGGCGCGCGAGCCTGGAGCCAGATTCTCGCGCCCTATCGGACGCCCAGAAGTTCGCGCAGCGTTTTTGAGTTGCTGGTCACCGCGTTGCCCTTTGTCATGCTGTGGGCGGCGATGTGGGCGGCGCTCAGCGTCGGCTATTGGCTGTGTCTGCTGCTGGCGCTGCCGACCGCCTGCTTTCTCATGCGTCTGTTCATGATTCAGCACGACTGCGGCCACGGGGCCTGCTTCAAGCGGCGCGCCACGAACGATTGGGTCGGCCGCGTCCTCGGCGTCATGACCTGGACGCCTTACGGCTTCTGGTTGCGAGCGCACGCGCTGCATCATGCCAACGCCGGCAACCTCGAGCGTCGAGGGCATGGCGACATCTTCACGATGACGACCGACGAATATTTCGCGCAAACGCGATTTCAGCGCTTCGTCTACCGGCTCTACCGCAATCCGCTGGTGATGTTCGGGCTGATCCCGACTTACCTCTTTGTGCTGCACTACCGCGTTCCCTTCGGCCTGATGCGCGCGGGTTGGCAGCCGTGGCTGAGCGTGATGGGAACCAACGCGGCGATCGCCGGCGTCGCCGCTCTGCTGGTCTGGCTCATGGGCCTTGGCCCGTTTCTTCTCGTGCAGAGTCCGGTGGTGGTGTTGAGCGCGTCGATCGCCGTATGGTTCTTCTACGTCCAACACCAATACGAGGATACGCTCTGGGCGCATGAGGACGATTGGAGTTTTCACGAAGCGGCCCTCAAGGGAAGCTCCCATTACGAACTGCCGCCGGTCCTGGCGTGGTTTACGGGCTATATCGGGGTGCATCATGTGCATCATCTTTGCAGCCGCATCCCGTTCTATCGGCTGCCGGAGGTGCTTCGCGATCACCCGCAACTGGCGGCATTGGGCAGGCTCACCTTGCTTCAGAGCCTGCGATGCGCGACGCTGGCGCTCTGGGACGAGACAGGCGAGCGACTGATTTCGTTTCGCGAACTACGTCCGGCGAGGGAAGCGGCGCAATCGGGGACAAGCTGACCCCGCGTCACTCGCGCTAGGGGCTCCAATCTGACGCTCGGTGCCCGGTCGCGGGTGGGCGGATTGCGGACTCCGCGCGCAATCCACCGACCTCGCCCTGAGGCGCGAAGCGAAGCGTAGCCTCGATGGGCGTTCCAGCTTGCGCCGGCGGTTGTGCGAGGCAACGGTTGATGGCAGAAAAGGTCGGGCCAACGAGCGTCCTTCGAGGCTCCTCAGGATGTCCTTCGAGGCCCTTCGGGCTCCTCAGGATGAGGAGGGGGGCGGCGCAGACACGGCCCGCTCGGTTCGAAGGCGGGCATTGCAAGCGACCGGCGGCTGGGCAGGGCGACCCTGAGGCATCCGCGTCATAGCGCGAGCGTGAAACCCGCTGCCGCCCGCCTCATCCCAAAAGCCGCCCCCGCCCCGCCTTCGCCGCATTTACGTTGGCGTCCGCCTCGCATAAGAACCGCGCCAGCCGCAAAACGGAACGCCGGCCGAGGGGCGCCATGTTCGACAAGATCTTAATCGCCAACCGCGGCGAAATCGCCTGCCGGGTGATGAAGACCGCCAAGAGGCTCGGGATCAAGACCGTCGCCGTCTATTCCGACGCCGACGCCGACGCCCTGCATGTCGAAATGGCCGACGAGGCCGTGCGCATCGGGCCGGCGCCGGCCGCCGAATCCTATCTCGTCATCGATAAGATCGTCGCGGCCTGCCGCAGCACCGGCGCGCAGGCGGTGCATCCCGGCTACGGCTTCCTGTCCGAGCGCGCCGCCTTCGCGGACGCCTTGCAAGCCGCCGGAGTCGTCTTCATCGGCCCGAACCCGCACGCCATTTGCGCCATGGGCGACAAGATCGAATCGAAGAAATTCGCCAATGCCGCCAAAGTCTCCACCGTCCCCGGCTTCCTCGGCGTGATCGAGAGCCCTGAGCACGCCGCCGAAATCGCCGACGAGATCGGCTATCCCGTGATGATAAAGGCCAGCGCCGGCGGCGGCGGCAAGGGCATGCGCATCGCCCATTCGCGCAAGGAAGTCGCCGAAGGCTTCGCGCGCGCCAAATCGGAGGCCAAATCAAGCTTCGGCGACGACCGGGTGTTCGTCGAGAAATTCATCGTCAACCCGCGTCACGTCGAAATTCAGGTGCTCGGCGACAAGCACGGCCATGTCGTCTATCTCGGCGAGCGCGAATGTTCGATCCAGCGCCGCAACCAGAAGGTCATCGAGGAGGCGCCGTCGCCGCTGCTCGACGAGGCGACGCGGCGCAGGATGGGCGAGCAGGCGGTGGCGCTCGCCAAGGCCGTCGGCTACGATTCCGCCGGCACGGTGGAGTTCGTCGCCGGGCAGGATCGCAGCTTCTTCTTCCTGGAGATGAACACCCGGCTTCAGGTCGAGCATCCCGTCACTGAACTCATCACCGGCGTCGATCTCGTCGAGGAGATGATCCGCGTCGCCGCCGGCGAGCCGCTGCGCTTGGCGCAAAGCGACGTGAAGCTGAACGGCTGGGCGGTCGAATCCCGCGTCTATGCCGAAGACCCGACGCGCGGCTTCCTGCCCTCGATCGGCCGGTTGGTGCGCTACCGGCCGCCGCCGGAGGGCGTCGACGACGGCGTCACGGTGCGCAACGACACCGGCGTCTACGAGGGCGGCGAGATCTCGATCTACTACGACCCGATGATCGCCAAGCTCGTCACCCACGCCGCGACGCGGCGCGAGGCGATTGAGGCGCAGGCCAATGCGCTCGATGCGTTTTATGTCGAGGGCATCCGCCACAACATCGCCTTCCTGTCGGCGCTGATGCGCCACCCGCGCTGGCGCGAGGGGCGGCTGTCGACCGGCTTCATTGCCGAGGAATTCCCCAACGGCTTTTCCGCGCAAAACCCGGCCGGCGAGACCGAGCGGGTGATCGCCGCCATCGCCGCCGCGGTCGATCACGTCATGAACATGCGCAAGCGCGGCATCTCCGGCCAGTTGCGCGCGCCCTCGAACGTGATCTTCGATCTCAAGCGCGTCGTCGCCTTCGGCGCGCGGCGCATCGGGTTGACGGTGGAGCCCAGCGCGGACGGGATCGCCTTCGTATTCGAGGACGGGCGGCGGCTGCGTGTCGCCTCGGCCTGGACGCCGGGCCAGCCGGTCTGGCGCGGCGAACTCGACGGGCGCCCGGCGGCGGCGCAAGTGCGGCCGATCCTCAACGGCTTCGAGATCGCGCATGGCGGCGCCGAGGTGGCGGCGCGCGTCTACACGCAGCGCGAGGCCGAGTTCGCCAGCCTGATGATCGAGCGCAAGGCCGCCGACAATTCGCGCGCGCTGAAGTGCCCGATGCCGGGGCTGGTGAAGAGCGTGGCGGTGACGGAGGGGCAGGAGGTCAAGGCCGGCGAGCCGCTGTGCATGGTCGAGGCGATGAAAATGGAGAACGTGCTGCTCGCCGAACGTGACGTGACGGTAAAGAAGATCCTCGCCAAGCCCGGCGACTCCCTCGCCGTGGACGCCGTCATCATGGAGTTCGCCTAAGCCCGTCGGCGCTATGCACATTTTCGCAACCAATCGTCGCAATTGCCTTACCGGCGCTGGGGGACGTGGCGGGGATGAAAGCGCTCGCAAAGCGGGGGATTACCCGCCGTTCGGCGGCGTCGTCCAGGCGTTCGCAAAAGCCTTGAGCGCCGCGCGCATTCGTGCACCCTAATCCACCCTAATCGCGGAATCTGCTTGCCACATGATTGAAAATAGCGTTATTCTGATTTTGTTTTTAAGAGCGCCCTTTTTGATTGATCTCCCCCGGACGATGTATTTGAGTCGAGCCCCGGGGGGGTCATCCTTTTGCGCGATGACGCGCGCGCCAAGTTTCGCCGCCGCCGAGTTCCTCGTTAGATTTAGGCGAATGGAAAGAAAGCTCTGCTTCAGTCGGTCGCGTCGCGCATGAGGCGCGAGGCCGAGGCTGGGAATGAGTTTGCAAGCGTCCGTGTTGGAAACGCGCGCCCCGCGCCGGCTGACGCGTCCGCTCGACGTGAAGCTGCCGCGCAAGGCCGTCGAATGGATCGCGCTGTTTTCGGTCGCCATCTGCGTCGCCTATGTGTTCATGGCGGCGAAGACGACGCTGGAAGGCAACCAGACCCACCACTTCGGCGATTTCTTCGCGCTGTGGACCTCGGCTATCCTCACCCACGGCGGCGATGCCGCGGTCAATTTCAACGTCGATGTCCTGCATGCGCGGCAAGTCGCGCTGGGCATGAATCCCGACGCCTACAACCCATTCCCCTATCCGCCGACCTTTCTGCTGCTGCTGGCGCCGCTCGGGCGGCTGCCGCTGCATCAGGCTTTCTATGTCTTCATGATCCCGGCCTTCGCCGCCTATGTGCTGGCGATGGCGGCGGGGCGCTGGCGCGAATGGTGGTGGGCGCTCGGCGCCTGCGTCGCCCCGGCCACCGGCGTCACGCTGATCTCCGGCCAGACCGGTTATCTATCCGGCGCGCTGATGGTGGCCGGCTTGCGGCTGCTGCCGGCGCGCCCGCTGCTGGCCGGCGTCATGTTCGGCCTGCTCACCTATAAGCCGCAACTCGGCGTGCTGCTCCCGGTGGCGCTGCTCGCCATGGGCGGTTGGCGGACGATCGCCGCGGCGGTGGCGACCTTCGCGGTGTTGGCGGCGGCGGCGGGCTACGCTTATGGCTTCAACCTCTGGGGCCTGTGGGCCCATTCGCTGGTCGAATACGCCACCCGCTTCAAGCCCGTCGTCGGCTACATGCCGACCATCTACGCCAACGCCATCTTGCTGGGCGCCTGGCGCTCGGTCGCCTGGGGGCTGCAACTCATCGTCTCGATCCCCGTCGCCATTGTCGTCTGGCGGGCTTGGCGGCAGGGGCCGAACCCGCGCGCGGCGGCGCTGCTGGTGGTGGGGACTTTTCTGGCGACGCCGCACGCCTTCAACTACGACCTGCCGATGCTGACGATGGGGCTGGTGTGGTATTTCGCCGAGCGACTGCGCGCCGAGCAGCGGCTCGATCTCGGCGAATTGGTAGCCCTGCTGCTCGCCTTCGCCATGCCGCTCATCATGCTGAGCCTGAAGGCCGTCGAGGCGCCGATGAGCTTCGCCGCGCTTGGGCTGATGTTCTGCCTGATCGCCTGGCCGCAGGCGCGCGCGGCGGCGCCGGGGCTCGCCGCCGCCTGATAAGGCGCTCGCCGCGGCCGTAAGCGTATCGTGGCTTTGCATGGCGCGCCGGGAGCCGGCCGCGCCGTCGCGGACCGTAAATCCGGAGCAACGCGGCGCGATGTGGCGAAGGCTACTGCGCGGCGAAGAAGTTTTTCCGAAACATTCGGAACGCTTGCGAACCCGGCGAGTAGATGTTGCGATCGACAGAGGGCGACATGGTCAACCCTAAGTCCTGGTATCTTGGCTTCGTCGTCGGCTTCGCGCTGGTGACGCCCAAGGCGTTCGCCAACGAACCGCCGCCGGCCGATGCGCGCGCGGTGGTCGCCGATCAACTCAACGCCTTCGGGCGCGACGATGCGGCCTCCGCCTTTGGACTCACGGCCCCGCAGGTGCGCGAGAAATTCGGCTCGGCCGGTCAGTTCATTGCCGCCATCAAGGCCAATTACGGCCCGATCTATCGCCACCGCAGCGTCGATTTCGGCCCGGCGGCGCGCCAGGGCGACGAAATCGGCATGGTGGTGACGATCGTCGCCGAGGACAACGAGGTCTGGTCGGCGCTGTTCGTGCTGTCCAAGCAGCGCGACGGCCTCTGGCGCACCTCGGCCTGCCTGCTCGCCAAGGCGCCGCAAAGCAGCGTGTGAGGGACAACCGCGGCGCGGTCCCGTGCGTATGGGGTGGCGTTGGTCGCGGAGGCGCAGATGCGGGCATTCATTTTCGGGTCGCTGGCTCTCTCGCTAATCGGCTCAAACCTCGCTTGGGCGCAGGACGCGCAGAAGCCGCCGGACGCCGTGGCGATCATCTCCTCGCAACTCGACGCCTTCGCGCATGACGACGCCAAGGCTGCGTTCGGCTTCGCCGCGCCGCCGATCCAGAGCCGGTTCTCCAGCCCCGAGGCGTTTCTGGCGATGGTGAAGAGCGCCTATCCCGCGGTCTATCGCCACCGCAGCGTGCAGTTCGGCAAGGAGGCGCGCCAGGGCGACGAGATCGAGCAGGGCGTCGTCTTCGTCGACGCCGATAACGTCGTCTGGGACGGCGTTTACACGCTGGCGCGTCAAAGCGACGGCGGCTGGAAGATTATGGGTTGCGTGATCGCGCGCTCAACTGAAACGAATCTCTGAGCGGCCTTTCGGGGCGAGCGCCGATCGGCTAGAGCGGGGCGGGCGCAGCAGCGCCCGATGCTTGAGAGGCGCCATGACGCTCAGAGCGGGTCTTGTCGGCTGCGGCTTCATTTCCGACATTTATCTGACCAATCTCGCCAAATTCCGCGACGTCGCGGTTGTCGCCTGCGCCGATATGGCGCCGCAGGCGGCGGCCCGTCAGGCCGAGCGCTACGCGCTTCAAGCGCGCTCCGTCGCCGACTTGCTGCAATCCGACGACATCGACATCGTGCTCAACCTGACGACGCCCGAGGCCCACGCCGAGGTGTCTTTGGCGGCGATCGAGGCCGGCAAGTCGGTCTATTCGGAAAAGCCGCTGGCGGCTCGGCTCGCCGATGGCGAGCGGCTGATGACCGCTGCCAACGCCAGGGGGGTGGCGGTTGGTTGCGCCCCGGACACCATCCTCGGGCCCGGCTATCAGGAGGCGCGCGCGCTCATCGACGCTGGCGCGCTCGGCCGGCCGCTGACCGCGCTCGCCGCCGTGCTGTCGCATGGCTACGAACATTGGCATCCGAGCCCGGCGTTCTATTATCAGCCCGGCGGCGGCCCGGTGTTCGACATGGGGCCTTATTATCTGTCAGCGCTGGCGAGCCTGCTCGGCCCGGTGGCGCAGGTGCGGGCGGTCGGGCAGATCGGCTTTGCCGAACGCACGGTGACGACGCCGGGCTCGCCGAAGTTCGGAGAGCAGATTCGGGTCGAGACGCTGACCTCGGTGCAGGCGCTGCTGACCTTCGCCAACGGCGCGCAGGCGACCTTCCTGGCCAGCTTCGACGTCTGGCGGCACAGCCTGGCGCCGATCGAACTGCACGGCGAGGCGGCCTCGCTCAGGCTGCCAGATCCGAATTTCTTCGCCGGCGACCTCGCCGTCGCCGTCGCCCGCGAGCCCTGGCGCGAGGTTCCGCTCGCCCATCGCCTGCTCGGGGCGGCGAACTGGCCGGCCGACAAACCCAAGCAATCGAACTGGCGCGGCCTCGGCGTCGCCGATCTCGCGCGCGCCCTCCTCGACAAGCGCCAGCCGCGCGCCAGCGGCGCTTTCGGCTTGCACGTGCTGGCGGTGATGGAGGCGATCCTGAGTGCGGCCGTCGAGGGCAGGACGGTGCGCGTGACGGCGCCTTTCGCGCCGCCGGCTGCGCTCGGCGACGCGGAAATCGGCGAATGGCTGAAGCCGGAGGCGCGCGCGGCGCTGGCGCGGCGCTGACGGCGTTTTTATTTGAAATCTTTCCTAACGCTCGCATTCGGCATACCGTAAACTTCAGTCGACCGGCCGGCCCGCCTGGGGCCGGCGTCAGCCGAGGACAGGCCGATGATGTCCGGGCGCCGCAAGCTTTCCGTCGAAACCCTCGTGCTTTTCGCCATGGGCGCCGCCTTCGCCGGGGCCTGCGGCTTTTTGTGCGTCACCGCCTATCGAGCGGCGCAACCCTCGGCCGGCCGCCTCGCCGCCCCGGCGGTCGCCGAACTGAGTCCGGCGCTGCCGCTGGCGCTGCCGGCCACGCAGTCGGCGGTTTTCACGCCGCAGAGCCCGCCCGTCGCCTTCGCGCCGCCGCGCCCGGCCTCGATCTTCGCGCCGCCGCCGAGCGTCGAGGCGGAACCGGCGGACCGGCCTGCGGTCAGGGAGCGGCCAATGTCGCCGCCGATCGTGCTGGGCGCGCCGGCGCCGCTGCCGCCGTCGCGGCCGATCGAGTTCGGAGTCCGGCTGGCCTCGCTCTCCGGCGGGCTGACGCTGGGGCGACGCACCGATTCCGTCGAATTCGGCGCGATGTCGGGATCGCTCGGCCAGTACGACCGCTTCACCGCCGTCTACGATCTCAGCGCCCACGTCGTTTATCTGCCCAACGGCGAGCGGCTCGAAGCGCATTCCGGGCTCGGGCCGCTGCGCGACGATCCCAGCCATGTCGCCGAGAAGGATCGCGGCGCGACGCCACCGCATATCTATGACCTGACGCTGCGTGAAGACCTGTTCCACGGCGTGCAGGCGCTGCGGCTCAACCCAGTTGGCGGCGCCGACTCGATCTTCGGCCGCGCCGGCCTGCTCGCCCACACTTACATGCTGGGGCCGAACGGCGATTCCAACGGCTGCGTGTCGTTCAAGAACTACGACGCCTTCTTGCGGGCGTTCCAGAGCGGGCTCGTCAAGCGGCTCGCCGTGGTGACGAACCTCAAATAGGGCGGCGCTTGCGGCGTCAGTCAAAGGCGGCGATAGTAACACGACCAACTTAGCGCCTCTCGCATCGAGCCCATGACGCTTCGCCTCGCGATAGAGAACCTGGACCGCCTGCCCGACGGCGGCCCCGTCAGAATCGAGGTCAAGGGCCGCGGCCTCGACATCGGCCGCGACGCGCATCTCGATTGGACGCTGCCGGACCCCAGCCGCTACGTCTCCGGCAAGCATTGCGAGATCCGCTATCGCGACAACGAATATTGGCTGCACGACGTCTCCACCAACGGCACCTTCGTCAACGGCGCGCAATTCCGGCTCGACGCGCCCTATCGGCTGCGCGACCGCGACCGGCTGTCGATCGGCCCCTATATGGTCGCCGTCTCCATCGAGGGCGGGGCGGCGCAGGCGCCCGGCGCCGCGCAGGCCTTCGGCGCCGGCGAGGCGGCGGCGGGCGATGTCTGGGGCGCGGTCGGCGATGTCGCGCCGCCGGACAGCCGCGACGCTTATCGCGTGCGCAACAAGCCGGCGACCTCAGGCGATTTCCTGGATTTCGCCACCGACGCCGGATCGCTTCCCGCCGCAGCGCCGGCCGCGGCGTGGTCGGCGCCGGCGCCCGCCGCCGACGAGGCCTGGCTCACCGCTTCCGCGCCACCGCCGCCGCCTGCGCCGCCGCCGCCCGATCCCCGCGCATTGCCGATCGTCGAGCGGCCGCGCCCAATGCGGCCGGCTGAGCCGGGCGCGGTGGCGCCCGCGCCTGCGGCCTCCGAGGCGCGCGCCGACGCGGCGCTGCTGGCCCGCCTCGCCGACGCCGCCGGCTTGCCAAGAGCGGCGCTCGCCGGTCGCGACGCCGGCGAGGTCGCCGACGAGATCGGCGCCGTGCTGCGGCTGACGGTGCTCAACCTGACCCAGATGGCGGCGAGCCGGCGGCAGACGAAATCGGCGATCCGCTCGTCGCAGCACACCATGTACCGGCAGAGCGACAACAATCCGCTCAAATTCGCCGCCGATCCCGAGCATGCGATGGAGACGATGTTCGGGCCGCCGAACCGCATCCACATGAAGGCCCCGGCGGCGGTGGCCGAGGTGTTCGAGGAATCGAAGGTGCATAATGTGCAGACCTTCGGCGCCATGCAGCAGGCGCTCGATGCGCTGTTCGAGGATCTGAGCCCCGACCGCATCGAGGCGGCGACGCCGCAGGAGCGCGGCATCGGCGCGGTGATGGCGTCCCGTAAGGCGAGACTGTGGGACGTCTATGCGGAGCGCTGGAAAGCATTGACCAAGCGGTCGGACGGCCGGCTGAACGAGGCCTTCATGGCTCTGTTCGCGCAGGCTTACGACCGTTTGAACGACAAGGGCGGCTGAGGCCGGGCAACAGGCGGGGCGGCGGCGGACATGTCGTGGAACGCAAAGGTGCATTGGAGCGAGGGCCTGTTCTTGCGGCCCCATCACCTGCAACAGGCCGACCGTTATCTCGAAAACGCGCTTGAGAGCCGGACGCGCCATGTCACGCCATATCCCTGGGGCTTCGCCTCGCTGGAAATCGACCTCGATCTCGCCCATCAGGGCAAGTTCGCGCTGCGGCGCGCCTCCGGCGTGTTGCCGGACGGCGGCCCGTTCGATTTCCCCGGCGACGCGCCGGCGCCGGCGCCGATCGACGTGCCGGAATCGGCCGCCGGCCAAGTGATCTGGCTCACCGCGCCGGCGCGTTCGGAAAACGTGCGCGAGGTCGGGCCGTTGGCCGCCGAGAGCGCGACGCGCTACCTCATCGGCGCCGAGACGGTGATCGATTCGACCTCGCATCTGCGCATCGAGGAGGAGATCGAGGTCGCCTATCCCCGGCTCGCCTACGAAATCCGCAAGACGCAGAAGCCGGGCTTCGTCAGCTTAGCCGTCGCCAAGTTGGTCGAGGTGCATGACAAGACGCTGGTGTTCGACGAGAAATTCGCCCCGCCGGTGCTCATCGTCGCCGCCTACCCGACGGTCGAGGGTTGGCTCGACCGGGTGATCGGCTGGATCGGCGCCAAGCTCGACGAACTCGCCCGCTACGCCAGCGACCCAACCGCCGGCGGCGGCCTGCAAAGCGCCGATTACCTGATGCTGCAAATGCTCAATCGCGAGAGCCCGGTGCTCGCCCATTTCCGCCGCTCGCGCGCCGTGCATCCGGAGCGGCTGTACGAGGAGTTGCTGCGCATCGCCGGCGAACTGGCGACCTTCGCCACCGCAGAGCGGCGGGCGCGCGAATACGACCCCTACGTCCACGACGATCTCGAACGCTCGTTCGCGCCGCTGCTGCGCGACATCCAGGATTTCCTCTCCGCCCAACTCGACCGTCGCGCCATCCGGCTGGAACTCATCGAGCGCGCCGCCAACGCCTATGTCTCGACGATCAAGGACCGCACGCTGTTCCGCAACGCCACCTTCATTCTGGAAGTCTCCGCGCGGCGGCCGTTGGCTGAGATCCAGTCGAGCCTACCGGCCTATCTGAAGGTCGGCCCCAACACCAAGATGAACGAGATCGTCCACGCGCATCTGCCGGGCGTGCCGCTGGTGCATCTGCCGACGCCGCCGCCGCAAATCCGCGCCATCACCGATCACGTCTATTTCTATCTCGACCGCACTTCGCCGCTGTGGCCGGAGTTCAGCGTCGCCAGCGCCGTCGGGATGCATTTTGCCGGCGACTGGCCGGAGTTGCAGCTCGAATTCTGGGCGATTCGGGAAGGCCGGCGATGAGCGACGGCGACGACCCGTTCGCCCGGCGCGACCGGACGATCATTCGCCCCAATCCCGGCGGCCGGCTGCCGCCGGCGCCGCCGCCAGGGGCGCCCGCGCCGCCTCCGCCGCCTTATACGCCGCCGCCCTCCTACCCGCCCGCGCAGGGCGGCGCGCCGCCGGCCTCGCGGCCGGTGTCGTCGGTCAGCTATCCCGCGCAGGCGCCGCCGGCGGCCGAGGGCGACGCCTGGATGGTTGGGCGCGTCGTCAATCCGTATCTGCCGCAGAACGCCGCGCCGCCGCCGCTGACCCCGGCGCCGGCCTCGCCGCATGTCGCGGTCGATCTGGAGATGGTCGCCGACAATCCGCTGATGCGCGCGGCGGCCTCGTTGCTGCTGGCGCTCGGGCGGCTGCGCGCCTCGCTGTCGCGCGCCGGCGCCGGGCCGCTGATGGATCAGGTGGCGCAAGCGATCGAGGCGTTCGAGCGCGACGCGCGCGCCGCCGGCGCGCCGGCCGATCAGGTGCAGGTGGCCAAATACGCGCTCGCCGCCACCGCCGACGACATCGTGCAGAACCTGCCGACCGAGGATCGCCATATCTGGACGCGCTACTCGATGCTGGTGCGTTTCTTCGGCGAGCGCACCGGCGGCGTCAAATTCTTCCAGGAACTCGACCGCGCCAAGCAGAACCCGGCCGTCAACCTCGGCCTGTTGGAACTCATGCACGCTTGTCTGAGCCTCGGCTTCGAGGGCGTCTATCGCGCCGCCGGCGGCATGGGCGCCTTGCAGGGGCTGCGCCGCGATCTCTACGAGACCATCCGCCGCAATGCGCCGAAGACCATCGAGGATCTATCGCCGCATTGGCGCGGGCAGACGATCGGGCTCGCCGGCAGCCGGCTGCAAATCCCGGTCTGGGCGGTCGCTGCCGCCGCCGGCCTGCTGCTGCTCGGCGTCTATCTGTATCTGCGCTTTCTGCTCAGCGGTCAGGCCGAGGCGCTGGCGCTGAGGATGGCGGCGCTCTATCCCAACACCGATATTCAACTGGCGCGCGAGGTCGCGGCGCCGGCGCCGCCGGCGCCCAAGCTCGAAATCGCGCCGCAACTCATCTGCATCAAGCGCGCGCTGGCGCCGGAGATCATGGCCGGCAAGGTCAGCGCCGAGCAGACGCCCTCGACGATCTTCGTGCGCGTCGGCAGCGTCGTATTGTTCCCCTCCGGCGGCGCCAGCGCCAATTCCGCCTTCGCGCCGATCGCCAGGAAGATCGCCGGCGCGCTCAATAAACAGCCGGGCGAGATCACCGTCACCGGCTACACCGACGGCGACCCCATTCATACGTTGCAGTTTCCCTCCAATTTCGAATTGTCGGAAGCGCGCGCCAAATCGGCGGCGGGGCTTTTGAGGACGGCGCTGAGCGACCCGAAGCGGCTCGCCATCAAGGGCAAGGGCGCCGCCGATCCCGTCGCGCCCAACGATGTCGAGGCCAACAAGGCGAAGAACCGGCGCGTCGAATTCTCGATCCCGCGCGACGACAGCCAGGGATGCTAAAATCATGACCTGGATCTTTTGGAGCCGTCATTGCGAGCGAAGCGAAGCAATCCACGGTTCGGCGCGGACGTCGTATCCTGTTGATAGACGATCTCTCGAAGATGGATTGCTTCGCTTCGCTCGCAATGACGGTAGAGTGCTCGACAATTCCGTCAAATCGCAGAAGGCTCTAGCGTCATGACCTGGGCGTTCTGGCTGTGGATCGCTTTGAGCGTGCTCGGCGCCGTCCTGTTGGCGTTGCTGATCTGGTTCGGCGGTCCGCTGATCTCGGTTGCCGATTATACGCCGCTGGATGGGACCGGCGTGCGGCTGACGATCATCCTGGTTGTCTTCCTGATCGTCGGCGCGGTGATCGCGTGGCGCGTCGTCAAGCGCCTGCGCGCCGCCGCCGCGCTCGAAAAGGCGATGACGGAGGCCGCCCAAGAGGACAGCGACGCGCCGATTCTCAAGCAGAAGATGGAGGACGCGCTCCACACCCTGCGCGACAGCAAGTCCGGCGGCGCGGCGCTCTACGATCTGCCGTGGTATGTCATCATCGGCCCGCCCGGCGCCGGCAAGACCACGGCGCTGGTCAATTCGGGCCTGCGCTTTCCGCTCGCCGTCGGCGGCCCGAAGGCGGTGGCGGGCATCGGCGGCACGCGCTATTGCGATTGGTGGTTCACCGATCAGGCGCTGCTGATCGACACCGCCGGGCGCTACACGACGCAGGATTCCGACGCCAAGGCCGACAAGCGCAGTTGGCTCGCCTTCCTCGATCTGTTGCGCCGCAACCGGCCGCGCCAGCCGATCAACGGCGTGCTGGTGGCGATCTCGATCGCCGATCTGCTGACGATGTCGGCGCAGGAAATCTCCGGCCACGCCGACGCCATCCGCCGCCGCCTCGACGAATTGCACGAGCACCTGCGCATCAGCTTTCCAGTCTACGCCGTGTTCACCAAGATGGACCTGATCTCCGGCTTCACGCCGTATTTCGCCGATCTCGACGAGGCCGGCCGCAATGTCGTCTGGGGCGCGACCTTCCAGACCGCGAGCAAGACCGCCAATACGGTCACGCAGGTCGGCGAGGAGTTCGACCTGCTGGTCAAGCGCATCTTCGAGCGCATGCCGGAACGTTTGCAGGAGGAGCCCGACCCGCGCGCTCGCGTCACGCTGTTCGGCATGCCGGCGCAGCTCACCGCGATCCGCAAGCCGATCGTCGAATTCCTCAACCGCGTGTTCGAGCCGACGCGCTATCAGACGACGGCGGCGTTGCGCGGCTTCTATTTCACCTCCGGCACGCAGGAGGGCACGCCGCTTGACGCCGTCATCGGCGCGCTGCAACGCAGCTACGGCGTCGAGAGCTATGGCGCGGCGGCCCATTCCGGCCTCGGCAAGAGCTATTTCCTGCACGACCTGATGACCAAGGTGATCTTCGCCGAGGCCGGCTGGGTGTCGGTCAATCTGGCGGCGGTGCGCCGCGCCTTCGCCGTCCGGGGCGCCGCGTTCGCCGCCATCGGGCTGGCGATGGCGGGCGTGCTGGGGCTGTGGTGGGTGAGCTTCGGCGCCAACACCAGCCTCATCAAGGCGACCGCCGCCGGCTTCGACAATTACGCCCTCGCCGCCGCCCCGCTCATCAAGCAGACGACGATCAACGATCCCGACGTGCGCCCGGTCTATGAGTTGATCGGCGCGCTGCCGCCGCTGCCCTATGGCTACGCCCATCGCGACAAGGCGACGCCGCTGAAGGACACCTTCGGCCTCAGCGAGCGCCCCCGCGTCCAGGACGCCTCGATCACCGCCTATCAGGAAGCGCTGGAGCGGCTGATGCGGCCGCGTCTCATCCTGTCGCTCGAACAGCAGATCCAGAAGAACATCAACGACCCCACCTATCTCTACGAGGCGCTGAAGGTCTATCGGATGCTCGGCGGCAACGCGCCGTTCGTCGACAAGGAGCTGATCCTCGACTGGTTCACGCATGAGTGGGAGGAGCGCGTATTCCCCGGCGCGCCCTACGCTCAGGGGCGGGCGCTGCTGCGCGCGCATCTTGAGGCGATGCTCGACATGGACACCGGGGCCAAGCCGAAAGTGTCGCTCAACGGCCCGCTCATTGCAGAGGCGCAGGCGACGCTGGCGCGGCTGCCGGTCGCCCAGCGCGCCTATGCGCTGCTGAAGAGCCAGGCGCGCAACGCCATGCTTGAGGACTGGGTCGCCTCGCAGCGCGGCGGCCCCGATATGGCGCTGGTGTTCGAGGCGGCCAACGGGGCGAGCCTCGACACCGTGCGCGTGCCCGGCTTCTTCACCTATAACGGCTTCTACAAGGGCCTCATCGACCATATGCCGACCATCGCCGGCGCGCTCGCCAAGGACACTTGGGTGCTCGGCGCCTCCGGCCAGCAATCGGCGGTGCAGACGCAGTACGACCGGCTGTTTCCCGACATCCTCGATCTCTACCGCAACGATTTCATCGCCGCCTGGAACGCGGCGATCACCAATCTGGCGCTGCGCCCGCTGCTCGCCGACCGGCCGAAATATCTGGCGTTGAGCGCGGCCTCGGCGCCGACCTCGCCAATCAAGCAGATCTTCGAATCGATCCGCACCGAGACGGCGCTGACCCGCGAGCGCGCCGCGCCGCCGGCGGCGGCTCAGCCGAGCGAGGCCCAGTCCGACGCGCTGAAGCTCGCCAAACGCAAGGCGATGCAACGGCTCTCCGCGGAAGCGCAGGAGGCGGTCGAAATCGCGCTCAAAGCGCAGCGCCGCGCCGGCGAGGCCGCCCCCGATACGCCGGGGGCCTCGATCGAGGCCTATTTCAAGCCGATCCAACTGCTGGTCGACGGCGACGCCGGCTCGCGGCCGATCGATGCCTTGCTCGCCAATCTCAACGAACTCTACCGCCAGCTCACCCTGGCGGCGAGCAATCCCGCGCAGTCGAAGCGGGCGCTGGAGCAGGTCGAGGTCGAGGTGGCGAGCCTGCGCTCCAACGTGACGCGGCTGCCGCAGCCGCTCGCCGGCATGATGGCGAAGGTGGCGCGCGATGCGGCGGGCGACGCCAGCAACCGCACCGTCGCGCAACTCACCGATCAGATGGCGCAGGAGGTGACGGCGCCGTGCCAGCGGGTCGTCAGCAACCGCTACCCGTTCTCGCGCAGCGAACGGGATGCGCCGCTCGCCGATTTCGCCCGCATCTTCGCGCCCAACGGCGTCATCGACAAATTCTTCTCCGCCAATCTCGCCGCGCTGGCCAACACCGGCTCCAGGACTTGGAGTTGGCGCAGCGGCTCCAACATCACCAGGCCGCTGTCGGTGACGACGTTGCGCCGCTTCCAGCAGGCAGCCGAGATTCGCGACACCTTCTTCCCGACCGGCGGCACGCAGCCCAACCTAAGCTTCACCGTCAAGCCGCTGACGCTGAGCGGCGAGGCGCAGACGGCGACGCTGGCCGTCAACGGCGCCAATGTCGTCGCCCAGCAAGGCAGCGCCGCGCCGGGGGCGCTGCAATGGCCGGGCTCGGGGGCGGGCGCGGCCTCGATCACCATGGCGCCCGACATGCCGGATCGTAAATCGACGCTTGAGCGCAGCGGCGCCTGGGCGTTCTTCCGCCTCGTCGACGCCGGCGCGATGATCCAGCGTGGCTCCGCGGTCAATGTCAGCTTCATCGTCGGCGGACGCGAGGCGTCGTTCGAGTTCACCTCCGGCTCGCTCAACAATCCCCTGAGTTTAAGCGCGTTGCGTCATTTCGAGTGTCCCAACGGTCTGTGAGAGGCGCTGATGCCTGCGGGGTTCTTCGGCAAGCTGCCGGCCAAGCGCGATTTCGTCGCCTATCAGGCGTCGCGCCCGTTCCTCGATCTTTGGGAGCCGTGGTTGCAGGCGAGCCTGGCCACCTCGCGCCTGACGCTCGGCGAGGAATGGTCGCCGGCCTATAACCGCGCGCCGCTCTGGCGCTTCTGGCTCGGCGCGCAATTCGCCGGCGAGGCGATGCTCGGCGCGCTGATGGCCTCGGTCGACGGCGTCGGGCGGCCATTCCCGCTGGCGTTGTTCTGCGGCGAGGGCGGCGGGCTGTTGCCGCCGCCGGAGATCGAAGCCAACGAGGCCTGGTGCGAGGCGGCGGAGGCGGCGCTGCTCGGCGCGCTGGCGCCGCAAACGACGTTCGAGAGCTTCGCCGAGACGGTCGAGAGCCTGCCGGCGCCGGCGTTGCAGGCGCGCGTCGAGGAGATTTCCGGCGTCGAGCAATTGGCGGACGGCGCGGTGCTGGTGCGCGGCGTCGCCGCGCAGGCCTCGCTCGCCTTCCGCGCGGCGCGGCGTTTTGGCCATCGCAGCGCCTTCGCCGGCCAGAGTTTCTGGTGGACGGTCGGCGGCGAAGGCTTCGAGGCGCTGGCGCTGGCGGTGGTCGGCATGCCGGCGCCGACGCTGTTCGCCGATATGCTGACAGGCGCCTTTGCAAGGACGAGCCAAGATGGCTGACCCGCTGATCCGCGCCGGCTCGGCCACCGATGTCGGCCTCAAACGCGCCCGCAACGAGGATAGTTTCGTCATGCGCCCGCAGGCGGGCCTGTGGGCCGTCGCCGACGGCATGGGCGGCCACGGCTACGGCGATGTCGCCAGCCGCATGGCGATCGAGGCGCTGACGGGCCTCGACGCCGCGCCGAGCGGCGAGGCGCTACTGGCGGCCGTGGAACAGGCGGTGGCGGCCGCCAACCGCGAGATGCGCGGCTTCGCCGAGCGCCAGGGCCATGCGGTGATGGGCACGACGCTGGTCGCGCTGCTGATCCACGGCGCGCATTTCGCCTGCCTGTGGTGCGGCGACAGCCGCGCTTACCTGCTGCGCGCCGGCGCCTTGCGCCAGCTTACCCGCGACCACTCGGAGACCCAGGATCTCGTCGATCGCGGCGTGCTCGATTCCGCCGAGGCCAAGCTGTGGCCGCGCCGCAGCGTGCTGACGCGGGCGCTGGGCGCCATGGAGGCGCCGGAACTCGATCTCGTCAGCGAGCGCTGGGCGCCGGGCGATGCGTTCCTGCTATGCAGCGACGGGCTGACCGCGCACTGCGAGGATGGCGACATCGCCGCGGCGCTCGCCGGCGATGACCCGCAGGCGGTCTGCGACAGCCTCATCGCATTGACGCTCCAGCGCGGCGCCAGCGACAACGTGACGGCGATCGTGCTGCGTTGCGACTAGCGCGCCGGCCTGAACGCGCAAACGCCGGCGGCGCAAAAAAAAAAGCCCGGCCGCGCGGAGGTGCGGCCGGGTTTGGAGCCTTTCGGCTGAGGTTAGCTGCGCCGATCGCCGAACAGCATCAGCAGGAACTGGAACATGTTGATGAAGTCGAGATAGAGCGTCAGCGCGCCGAAAATCGACTTCTTCTCAGCCACCTCCCACGTCCCACCGGAGTAGTAGTTGGTCTTGATCGCCTGCGTGTCATAGGCCGTCAGGCCGGCGAAGATGCCGACGCCGAGGATCGACAGCGCCCATTGCAGACCCGCCGAGTGCAGGAACAGGTTGACCAAGCTGGCGATGATGAGGCCGAACACGCCCATGATGAGGAACGACCCCATCGCCGAGAGATCGCGGCGCGTGGTGTAGCCATAGAGGCTCAGCGCGGCGAACGAGGCGGCGGTGATGAAGAACACGTTTGCGATCGAGGCGCCCGTGTACACCAGGAAGACCGTCGACATCGACAGACCCATCAACGCCGCGAAGGCGAGGAAGGTCAGCCGCGCCCCGTTCACCGACAACCGGTCACGCCCGGCCGACAGGCCGAACACGATCAGCAGCGGGGCGAAGATCACCACCCAGCGCAGCGGCGAAAGATAGATCGCCTGGCCGAACGGGCTCACGCTCACCAGATGATTGCCCACAAACACTGGCGCCGCCAGTAAGTAGGCGCCGAGCGCGACGAGGCCGGTCAGCCCCAGGCCCAGGGTCATGTAGTTGTAGACGCCCAGCATGTAGGCGCGCAGACCCTGGTCGATCGCGCCAGTTCCGGACCGGGCGACGCCGGCGCCGGAACGCGCAGACGCAAAGCGGTCATAGTCGGACATGGAAACCCTCTCTATGGCGGCGAGCGGACGCCTGTACAGCGTCCCAGTCGCCATGTGGCCAATATGAACGCGCGGGCTCGCCCGCGCAAGGCGCGGCAACATTACATCGCCGTTAGCTTAATCTCACTTCGCCGGTGCGACCGGTTTGCCGTCGGGGCCGAAGGTCGACAGATAGGCGATGACGTTGTCGATGTCTTTTTCTTTCGGCAGGCCCGGAAACATCATCTTGGTGTGCGGCACCACGGCCTGCGGGTCTTTCAGGTATTTCTTCAGGGTGGCGACGTCCCAGGTGATGCCGGAGTGCTCGTTGGCGTCGGAATAATGGTAGTCGGGGTAGATACCGGCCTTGCGGCCGACGACGCCGTTGAGCACGGGACCGACGCTGTTATGGGCGCCTTCGCCGATGTTGTGGCAGGCGTGGCACTTCTTGAACACCTGCTTGCCGGCTTCCGCATCGCCGTCGGCGCGCGCTGCGGCGCTGGCGGCGACAAGAGCGGCCGCAAAGACGGCCAACGCTGCGACGTGTCTCACTCTATAACCTCCCTGGTTCGCTCCCCGCGCTGCTTGCGCGAAGACGGTTTCGTTACCATGCGGGCGGCGGAGCGTATAGGGGAGAGGGCGAGCCGAGCTTGCGAGCGCTGGCCTCGCGCCCGTTCAGCCGCTATGGAGCGGCGGCCCTTATTGGGAAAGGCCGCGGCGCTTGTTGGAAAGGCCGCGGCGCTTGTTGGGAAAGACCATGGACGCTCAGCAGACCCATTTTGGCGACCGTAGCGTGGCGTTGGAGGCCAAGCAGGGCCTCGTCGACGCGGTGTTCCATAAGGTCGCCGGGCGCTACGACCTGATGAACGACCTGATGTCCGGCGGCCTGCATCGGCTGTGGAAGGACAACCTGGTCGCCAAGGTCGCGCCGCCTCGGCATCGCGCCTATCGCCACCTCGACGTCGCCGGCGGCACCGGCGATGTCGCCTTTCGGGTGGCGCGGGCCGGCGGCGATATGACGCATGTCACAGTCGCCGACATCAACCCCGACATGCTGCGCGTCGGCGAGCAGCGCGCGGCGCGGCGCCGCGATCGCGGCAGGCTGACTTTCGTCGAGGCCAACGCCGAGGAACTGCCGTTCGAGGCCGGCGCCTTCGACGGCTACACGATCGCCTTCGGCATCCGCAACGTGCCGCGCATCGAGCGCGCGCTGGAGGAAGCCTATCGCGTGCTGAGGCGCGGTGGCCGCTTCCTGTGCCTGGAGTTCTCCAAGGTCGACGCGCCGGGGCTCGACCGCGTTTACGCCGCCTATTCGGAAGCCGTGATCCCGGCGCTCGGCCGCGTCATCGCCGGCGACGGCGCGCCCTACCGCTACCTGGTGGAATCGATCCGCCAGTTCCCGACGCCCGAGCGCTTCGCCGACATGATCGCCGCCGCCGGCTTCGCGCGCGTTAGCTACGAGCGGCTGACCGGCGGCGTCGTCGCCATCCATTCCGGCTGGAAGCTCTGAGGCTTGGGCTTGCTCGCTTCAATCGGCCACGCGGCGCGCCTCAGCCGCGCGCTTCTGGTGATGGCGCGCGAGGGCGTGTTCGTCGGCCTCGATGCGGCGACGCTGCCGCCGATCTCGCGGCCGGCGCTGGCGGCGCTGAAGCTCGTCGCGCGCAAGAGCGACGGCCGCCACGGCCTGTCGCGCGCCATGGAGCGGCTGGGGCCGTCCTACGTGAAGCTCGGGCAGTTTCTCGCCACGCGGCCGGACATCGTCAGCGCCGGCGTCGCGCACGAGTTGGAGCGCCTCCAGGACCGCGTCGCGCCGCTGCCGCGCGAGGTCGCGGTGAAGCGCATCGAGGCGGCGTTCCAACTGCCGCTGAAGGCGCTGTTCTGCGAATTCGGCGAGTCGGTCGCCGCCGCCTCGATCGCGCAGGTGCATCGCGCGCGCACCCGCGAGGGCGGCCGCGACGTGGCGGTCAAGGTGCTGCGCCCCGGCGTCGAGCGGCGATTCGCGCGCGACCTCGCCGATATGTTTTTCGCCGCCCGGCTCGCCGAATGGCTGATCCCCGACGCCGAGCGGCTGAAGCCGGTGCAGATCGTCGAGACGCTGGCGCGCTCGGTGCGCATGGAGATGGATTTCCGCCTGGAGGCGGCCGCCGCCGACGAATACGGAGAAAATCTCAAGGACGATCCGGAATTCCGCGCCCCCAAGATCGACTGGGACCACACCACGCGCGAAGTGCTGACCATGGAGTGGATCGAGGGGACGCCGTTCAGCGACGCCGATCGGCTGATCGCGCTCGGCTTCGATCTCGCCAGGCTCGGGCGCTTGCTGATCCAATCGTTCCTGCGCCATGCGTTGCGCGACGGCTTCTTTCACGCCGACATGCATCAGGGCAATTTCCTGGTCGACGCCGACGGCCACATCGTGGCGCTCGATTTTGGCATCATGGGGCGGCTCGGCCGGGCCGAGCGGCGCTTTCTCGCCGAAATCCTCTACGGCTTCATCCGCCGCGATTATCTCAAGGTGGCGCAGGTGCATTTCGAGGCCGGTTACGTGCCCAAGCACTACCGTGTCGAGGATTTCGCGCAGGCGATCCGCGCCATCGGCGAGCCGATCCATGCCCGCCCCGCCGACCAGATTTCGATGGCGCGGCTGCTGACGCTGCTGTTCGAGGTGACGGCGCTGTTCGACATGACGACGCGCGTCGAACTGGTGATGCTGCAAAAGACGATGGTGGTCGTCGAAGGGGTGGCGCGCAAGCTCGACCCGCACCTCAACATGTGGGCGACGGCGGAGCCGGTGGTTGGCGACTGGATCGCCGAGAACCTGGGGCCGCGCGGGCGGTTGGAGGACGTCGGCGCGTCGCTGGCGGCGGTCGGGCGCGTCATCGCCGAGATGCCGGAGCACATTGAGCAATTCCGGCGGGCGATGGCCACTATCGAGAACTGGCGAAGCGCGCCGGCGCGCGCCGGCCATATTGCGCTGTGGGCGATTGCGTTGCTGATGCTGTGGTTCGCGATTCGCGGCATTTTCCATTAAGCGTGGCGGCGCGGCGAGATTCGCCGCCGCACGCGCCGCCGGAGCAAGGCATACGATGGCAGAAGCCGACCTCTCCGCAGCGCGCATTCTGCTCATCATCGGCGGCGGCATCGCCGCGTTCAAATCGCTGGAGCTGATCCGGCGCCTGCGCGAGCGCGGCGTCGGCGTGCAGGCGGTGCTGACGCCGGCGGCGGAACGCTTCGTCACGCCGCTGTCGGTGGCGGCGCTGAGCGCGGCGCCGGCGCGCACCGATCTGTTCAGTCTCACCGACGAGGCGGAGATGGGTCATATCGAGCTCTCGCGTTCGGCCGATCTCATCGTCGTCGCCCCGGCGACCGCCGATCTCCTCGCCAAGATGGCCAACGGCCTGGCCGACGATCTCGCCTCGACGACGCTGCTTGCCACCGACAAGCGCGTGCTGGCCGCGCCGGCGATGAACGTGCGGATGTGGACGCACCCGGCGACGCAGCGCAACGTCGCGCGGCTCAAGGCCGACGGCGTCGCCTTCGTCGGCCCCGATGACGGCGACATGGCGTGCGGCGAATTCGGGCCCGGACGCATGGCGGAGCCGGCCGCCATCGCCGCTGCCGCTCTCGCTCTGCTGCGCGGCGGCGGGCGGCTCGCCGGGCTTCACGTGCTGGTGACGGCTGGCCCGACCTACGAGGCGATCGACCCCGTGCGCTTCATCGGCAACCGCTCCTCCGGGCTGCAAGGCTATGCGATCGCCCGCGCCGCCGAGCGGGCGGGGGCGCGCGTCACCCTGGTCAGCGGCCCGGTCGCCCTCGCCAGGCCCGACGGGGTGAAGGTGGTTTCGGTGCGGAGCGCCTGCGAGATGCTCGCCGCCGTAGAGGCGGCGCTGCCCGCCGATGTATTCATCGCCGCCGCGGCAGTCGCGGACTGGCGGGCGGAGCAGGCGCAAGGCCAAAAGCTCAAGAAAACGGCAAAAGGGCCGCCGACGCTTACACTTGTGGAGAATCCGGATATTCTTGCGACAATAGCCAATGCCAAAAATTCACGGCCGCGCTTGGTTGTCGGATTCGCCGCCGAGACGGAGCAAGTCTTGCAATATGCGCGCGAGAAACTGCTGCGCAAAAACTGCGACTTTATTGTCGCCAACGCCGTCGGAGCCGGCGGCGAGCTGTTCGGCGCCGCTGACAACCAAGTCCATATTGTCACTCGCGACAATGTTATTTCCTGGCCGCAAATGACTAAGGACATGGTGGCGGCGGGTTTGATAGGGGTTATCGGCGAGAGATTGGACAACTCGAAGTGATCGCTGTCAAATTCCGGCGGTTGGCGCATGCCGAGGGTCTGCCGCCGCCGAGCCGCCAATCCGAACACGCCTCGGGCCTGGACCTCGTCGCCGCCGTGTCGCACGACGCCCCGCGCATCCTGGCGCCGGGCGAGCGGGCGCTGATCCCGACCGGATTCGCGATCGAACTGCCGCCGGGCTTCGAGGGCCAGATCCGGCCGCGCTCGGGGCTGGCGCTGAAACAGGGCGTCACCGTGCTCAACGCGCCGGGAACCGTCGACGCCGACTATCGCGGCGAAATCGGGGTTCTGCTCATTAACCACGGAGGGGAGCCGTTTGCGGTGTCGCGCGGCGCGCGCATCGCCCAACTCGTCGTGAGCCGGACGGAAGCGGTGCTGCTGAGCGAAGCCGATGCCTTGTCGGGAACTTCGCGCGGCGAAAACGGCTTCGGTTCCACAGGCTTGACAAGCCGCTAGGTCAGGGAGAACGCGAATGAATCTGCTGTCTCGTCGCAGCATGCTCGCTATTGGCGCCGTCGTCGACATAGCGCTGCATTCGCGTCCCTCGCCCGTCGCCGCCAAGGCGCTCGCCGCGCGCCACCGCCTGCCGCCGCGCCATCTGGAGACGCTGCTGCAAGGTCTCGTACACGCCAAAATCCTCAAGGGCGTGCGCGGCCCGCGCGGCGGCTACGAACTGGCGCGCGAGCGCCGGCGCATCACCCTGGGCGAGATCGTGCGCACCGCGATCAGCCTGTCGACCGCCGATCCCGAAGAAGTGGGCGCCCATTCGCGGCTGATGGAGCAGGTGATCGACCCCGCCGTGCGCACGGCGGGCGAGCCGTTTCTGCACAATCTCGATTCGATCACCGTCGAAGATCTGTGTGAATCCGCCGATAAGGCGCAAGTGCTGGAGGAAGAGAAGGCGGCGGCAGATTTTGCGATCTGAATCTGTTTAATATTCTGTCTCCTATAGTCCTTTTGTCAATTTGGTTTATGATGGCGGCGAAGGCCGGCGCTAAGCCAGACGCAAGAGGACTCGCGAGATGACGACCAGAACTCCAGGACGCGGCCGCGTCTACGCTTCCATCACCGACACGGTCGGCGATACGCCGCTGGTGCGCTTCGATCGCCTCGCCAAGGAGAAAGGCGTCGACGCCCATATTCTGGCCAAGCTGGAGTTTTTCAACCCTCTCGCCAGCGTCAAAGATCGCATCGGCGTCTCCATGATCGAGGCGCTGGAGCGCGAGGGCAAGATCGGCGTCGGGCATGGCGTGCTGGTCGAGCCGACCTCGGGCAACACCGGCATCGCGCTCGCCTTCGTCGCCGCCGCGCGCGGCTATAAGCTGATCCTGGTGATGCCGGATTCGATGTCGGTCGAGCGCCGCAAGATGCTGGCGCTGCTCGGCGCCGAGTTGGTGCTGACCCCGGCGACGCAAGGCATGAAGGGCTCGATCGCCAAGGCCAACGAGATCGTCGCCGCGACGCCGGGCGCCGTCGTTCCGCAGCAGTTCGAAAACCCCGCCAACCCCGATGTGCATCGCCGCACCACGGCCGAGGAAATCTGGAACGACACGGCAGGCGAAGTCGACATCGTGGTCTCGGGCATCGGCACCGGCGGCACCATCACCGGCGTCGGCCAGGTGCTCAAGGCGAGGAAGCCGAGCGTGCGCATGGTCGCGGTCGAGCCGGAGGATTCGGCGGTGCTCAGCGGCGGCGCGCCGGGGCCGCACAAGATCCAGGGCCTGGGCGCCGGCTTCGTGCCCGGCATTCTCGACACCCGCGTCATCGACGAGGTCGTCACCGTCGGCAATCAGACGTCGTTCGACACCGCGCGGCTGGCGGCGCGGCTCGAAGGCGCGCCGGTCGGCATCTCCTCTGGCGCGGCGCTGGCGGCGGCCATCGACGTCGGCCGCCGGCCGGAAAACAAGGGCAAGACGATCGTCGTCATCATCCCCTCATTCGCCGAGCGTTATCTGTCGACGGCGCTGTTCGAGGGGCTGTAGCGCTCGCAATTCTCTCGCCGAGTTTGCCGGGCGAGCGGGCTTTGCGCGCCCAATCCGGCGAGGGCGGTGGAACGCCCCGCACCCCGGCCCTCTCCCCATAGCCCGTCGTCAGACGGGCGTCCTAAAGGACGTCCTGTGGAAGAACGGGGAGAGGGGGAGTGCTAACCCGGGCGCCACAGCACGCGCGCCGAGCCGATGGCGAGCGTCAGGCCGGAGGCGCAAATCAGCACCAGCACCAGCCGCGCGAAGCCGCGCTCGCTGACGCGCTTGTAGATGCGCGCGCCGTAAAGGCTCGC